>OLSD01000688.1_pt1 | contig 31893 bp, 30 predicted proteins | sample 1672211 | NCBI WGS metagenome assembly OLSD01 (sample SAMEA3136659, study PRJEB25190) | human gut metagenome | reverse complement strand
TCTTGCCTGCCCCTTGGGGAAGGTGCCGAGCGAAGCGAGGCGGAAGGGGGCTGTGAACTGCGAAAAATTTTCGCCATTATTTTACAAAAATCCAACCTGCATTTTAGAATTTTTTCGATTTTTTCTAATATATATATATAGTTAGCAATAAATACATCAAATTAAAACATATTATATAAAGCTTACTTTAAGAAATGCCAGGCGCAATAGTGCGTTGTGTAATGTATACAGTAAAAAATCTTATTTGAACTGATTGACTATAAATCTTCAAAGTAGTTTAATATTCTTAAATGTAACTGAGTTTGATTCTTCGGATTTTTGCATATTAGTATTACGTAAAATAAAAATCAGGCTCTAGTATAAAAAAGGAAGATTGCTCTTGATTGATATTCACTCTCACATTATTTCCGGAATAGATGACGGCAGCAAGGACGAGGTAATGAGCCTGAAAATGCTGCAGAAGGCTGTGGTTTCTGGTACGACTTCCATTTTTGCAACGTCGCATTTGCTGCAGGTTGCACATTATCCTGCGTGGCAGGGTTTTTTAGTTGGTGCAGAAAGGCTGCGCCAGCTGGCGGGTGAGCACAATTTACCGCTGGCGATTTATTCCGGCTGTGAAGTGTTTATGGATTGGGATTTGCTGGACATCCTTGCTGAGAATGGCAGCTTTTGCCTGAACGGTGAAAATTTTGCTGCAGCGAGGACCAGTTATATCCTGGTGGAGTTACCTATGTATTTCATACCGAATTATGCTGATGATTTTTGGTATGAGCTGCGGTTGAAGGGGGTTGTGCCAATTTTAGCACATCCGGAGCGTTATACTGAGTTAATGACGAAGCCGGACCTGCTGTTGCGTTGGCGCCGTGAGGGCTTGCTGCTGCAATGCAATATTGGCAGCTTTGCAGGGAGCTTTGGCGCGCAGGCCGAGCAGGCAGCGAAGCTGCTTTTGGCGAACGGCTTGGTTGACTTTGTGGGCAGTGATGCGCACAGGGACAGTGGGCGCGATACGGATATGCGCGCCGGTGCTGCTGTAATCAGGGAGCTGGCCGGTGAGGCTGTGCTGCAGCAGCTGACGCAGATTAATCCGCAGAGGATTATTGATGGCACTCCTTTGAAAGTTAAGGCACCGCAGCAGTTAATTGCAAAGGAAAAGGAATCCAAATGGTGGAAAAGATTATTTAAATAATAAATCTACCGTTTTTTTTGGTTAAAAAAGTTTGATAAAGGAGTATGAAATGAAAAAGTCATTAGTTGTATTGGCATTGGCGCTGGCTTTAGGGACCGGCAGCGCTGCACAGGCGCAGGTGCAGGATTATGTGATGTGCCCGGGCGATGTGCTGCAGGTTGTGGTATATGGTCATGAGGATTTGAGTACACTGGCGGGTAATACGCAGAATTCGCCGTATGTGGTGCGCCCCGACGGCAAGGTGTCCTTCCCGCTGATTGGCGATGTGGATGTTACGGGCAAGACAGTGACGCAGTTCCGTGAGGAGCTGGTGAGCCGCTTCGGTTATTACCTGGTGAAGCCGCAGATCAGTGTGAATGTGGTGAAGCTGGGTACTACGCGTGTGTATGTGCTGGGCGAGGTTAAACGCCCAGGCCTGTTTGAGCTGGAAAAGAGCCACCGTGTGCTGGATGCACTGGCTAAGGCGGAGGGCTTTACCGAAAAATCTGCCAAGAGGAATGTCTTTTTGGTGCGTGCCGGTTCTACCGAGGTGCAGCAGCTGAACATCAACAATTATCTGAGAAAGGCTGACCAAAGCGCGAACCTGGAGCTGCATGAGGGCGACTGCCTGTATCTGACCAGCAACCATAAGGTTATCTTTAGCAAGGATATTATGCCGTTCCTGACCGGTGCATATTACATCAACGAAATTAAAAACGATGATTGAGGAGAATAGATGTGAGTAAGGATTTACATAACGACGAAGAGATTACTATAGACCTGCTGGAAATAGCCAATATTTTGAAGCGCAATGCAGGCAATATCGCCCGCGTTACCGGTATTTTTGTGGTGGCAGCAGGCGTGTACCTGGCTACTGCCACGCCGGTATACGAATCCCAGGCTTTGCTGCGTGTTAAGCAGCCTAAGGGCATTGGCACCAGCCTTTTGGAATCCATGCCTATGGGAAATGCAATGGCCAACACCCAGCTGATGAACACCTATGCAGAGATTTTGAAGAGCCGCAGTGTTGTGGTGCCCGTAATCCAAAAGACGGAGCAGCCTAATAAGGAAGGCAAGTATCCTGCTTATGATGCTTATGTGAAGGGACGTATTACTACCGCGCCCTTTAAGGATACCGAAATTATGCAGCTGACGGTGCGCGCGAATACGCCGGAAAAGGCCCAGGAGGCTAATAAGCTGATCGTGGACGGCTTTTTGAAGCGTTTGACGGATCTTTCACGTGACCAGCAGAAGGCTACCCGCGGCTTTTTGGAGGAGCGTGCTGTGGCTGCCAAAAATGAGCTGCAGACTGCGGAAGATAAGCTGACGGATTATAAGAAGAAAAATAATATTATTGCTCCCGATGATGCTGTGAAGCTGGCGAGCGAAAAGATGAGCATGGTGGATAAGCTGAGCGCGGAAAACAAGGTGGCACTGGCTACTGCCAATGCGCGCCTGGCAGCGGCTAACGGCCAGCTGCAGGGCGAGGCTGTTTCCATTGCGGATAACAAAACGATTCAATCCTATAATGCGAAGCTGGCAGAGCTGGAGGGCGAGCGCATCAGCTATATGGATAAATATACTGAAAACCACCCGAAGGTGCAGCAGGTGAACCAGGAGATTGCCGGCCTGAAGGCTAAGATCAAGAGGGAGATTAACAAGGTTGCCGCTTTGCAGGCTCCCAGTGATAACCCGGTACACCAGCAGCTGCTGGCCAGCAAGTTCAGCAGCGAGGCTGAAGCGAGCGTGGCACAAAGCAACCTGGCCAAGCTGGCGCAGATTGACGGCGAAAACAAGAACGGCTTAAAGGAGCTTTCCGATAAGGAGCAGCAGTTTGTCGGCCTGTTGCGTGATGTGACGGTGGCTAACGAGATTTACGTTATGCTGGCCAAACGCCTGGAGGAGGCCAAGGTTGCGGAAGCAAGCGTTGCTACCGAGGTGCAGGTGGTGGACAGCGGCACGCTGCCGGAAGTCCCTGTGAAGCCGCGTAAGTCGATGACACTGCTTTTGGCAGCACTGCTGGGCATTTTGGCAAGCAGTGGCTTTGTAGTGGTGCGCGAGCTGCTCAACAGAACAATCAAGACTGCCGATGATGTGGCACAATACCTGGACTTGCCGCTTTTGGGCAGTGTTCCTGATTTTGAGGATTTGCAGAAGAATATGCAGGAGAAGGGTAAAAAACCTGGACTGGCTGTGAGAATGTGGAGGAAAATATGGAAGGCTTAAACCTGATTGCACATAATGATTTGAAGAACCCGGCGACGGAGGCATACCGTGTTATCCGCACCAGCATCCAGTTTGCGCAGGCCGGTAAGGAGCTGAAGACGCTGGCTGTTACCAGCTGCACGCCTAACGAGGGCAAGAGCATGACTGTTGCCAATTTGGCGGTGGTGCTGACGCAGGCAGGCAAGAGCGTGCTGCTTTTGGATTGCGATATGCGTAACCCGACTGTGCACAAGAATTTTGGCCTTTCCAATAAGCTGGGGCTTTCCAGCTGCATCAGCATGGACACACCGCTGAGCGCTGCAGTGCAGGCTACGAAGGTGGATAACCTGTATGCGTTGACAAGCGGCGTGATTCCGCCGAACCCGAGCGAGCTGCTGGGCAGCGAGCGTATGCGGGAGCTGCTGCAGGAGGCCAGAGAGATTTATGATTATGTGCTGATTGACCTGCCGCCGGTGCTGCCGGTTGCGGATGCACTGGTTTTGGGTGCTATGGTTGACGGCGTGGTGCTGGTTATTGACAGCGGCGAGGTGAAGGTTGACCTGGCGCGCGATGTGAAGAAGCAGCTGCAGCATGCCGGGGCGAATATCCTGGGCGTTGTGCTGAACAAGGTGCGTAGTGAGCACCATGGCTATGGTTATGGCTATTACTATTACTACGGAAGCAAGGAAGCTTCCAACGGGGAGGGGAAGTAAGCTAAACAGCTGAGCTGACTGATTTAAGTTGTTATTTTAATTGATGTGTTTTAAAGAAAGTGTTTGTGATGGATTCGTATGAGAATTAATGAAGTTAGCAAAAAATTAAAGATAAGATGGCTGCTGATGGCTTACGACATCGCGATTTTCCTGCTGGTTGTGTTTTTTATGGTCAGCGCTTACGGAATTCATTCAGAAGATATAACGGAGTTTGTGGAGACTGTTATTGCCACGCTTGTTTGTCTGCTGTTTTGCCGCATTATGGGTAATGTTTACCATATGGTAATCCGTTATGGCGGCGTAGGCGTGTATATGCGTATTTTTGCGACGGATTTGACAGCGTTGCTGTTTTACTTCCCACTGAAGTATGTTTTGGGCCTGCGCAATATTGAAAGCAAGACCTGGCTGATTGTTATTATGCTGAACCTGCTGGGTGCTGTGGGCATCCGCCTGATGTACCGTTATTGCTACCGCTACGGCGTACGCAAGGATAAGAAGGGTGAGTTCCTGCGCTGGCTTTTGGTGCTGTGTGCCGGTGAAACTGTTATCAAGGAGCGCCGCAATGAAAATAAGCGTATCCGTGTGGCGGTGCTGGGTGCAGGGCGTTTGGGCGCTGTGCTGGCGGATGAGCTGTTGAGCAATGACAGTGCTGCCTATGTGCCGGTTTGCTTTATCGACCAAGATCCCAACAAGACAGGACGCGAGATTATGGGCTTGCCGATTTACGCGGAAGGCGAAGATACCCTGGATGACCTTAAGGAGATGGGCGTGCAGGAGATTGTTTTTGCGATTACCAATATCGTGAATACGAAGAAGGAGATGCTGTTCAACTTCTATCGTAAGGCAGGCTACAAGGTTAAGGTTTATGACTTTTCCGTGGCGGACGTTGCCAAGAGCGGCAAGCGTATGCTGCGTGAGTTTGATATTGATGAATTGCTGTTCCGCCAGCCTATTGTAGTTAACAATGAGTTTGTTGCTGATTATTATAAGGGCAAGGTTATTCTTGTTACCGGCGGCGGTGGCAGTATCGGCAGCGAGCTGTGCCGTCAGCTGGCGAAGATGCAGCCTAAGCAGATTGTGGCGCTGGATATTTATGAGAACGGCGTTTATGACCTGCAGCAGGAGCTGCGCTTGCGTTATGGCGCTGAGCTGGATTTTAAGGCAGAAATTGCCAATATCTGCTGCGAGCGTTCCATGCGCAGGATTATGGAGGAATACCATCCGCAGATTGTGGTGCACGCTGCCGCACATAAGCATGTGCCTTTGATGGAAAAGAACTGCATTGAAGCGGTGGAAAACAATGTTTTTGGTACGCTGAATGTGATTAAGCTGTGCGAGGAGTATGGTGCGCAGCGCTTTATGATGGTTTCTACAGATAAGGCGGTCAACCCCACGAATATTATGGGCGCGACAAAGCGTATGTGTGAGATTATCGCAAGGGCGCACAGTGCATCCGGCAGCAGTGTTGTGTTCAGTGATACGCGCTTTGGCAATGTGCTGGGCAGCGCAGGCAGTGTTATACCGCTGTTTAAACGCCAGATAGCCAATGGCGGACCGATTACGCTGACGGACAAGCGCATTATCCGCTATTTTATGACGATTCCGGAGGCAAGCCAGCTGGTGCTGCACAGTGGTGCCATCGCCAAGAACGGCGAGCTGTTTGTACTGGATATGGGCCAGCCGATTAAGATTTATGATCTGGCGGTGAATATGATTAAGCTTAGCGGGCTGGAGCCGTTCCGCGATATTGATATTATCGAGACAGGCCTGCGCCCCGGTGAAAAGCTTTATGAGGAGCTGCTGGTGAAGAGCGAAACGCTGCGCAAGACGGATAATGATTTAATCTTTATCGAGAAGGACGAACCAATCAGCATGGAGGATTTGCAGCAGCGCTTAGATATTCTGCGCGAGGCTATCCGTTCTAATGATGATGAGACGGTGCGTGCGGCGATGCGCAGGGTTGTGCCGACGTACAAAACGCCGGAAGAGGTTAACTGCAAGTCTGCGCAGGCAGCGGAGATGCAGAATGCGAAGGTTGTAGAATAGAGGTAAGAGACATGTCTAAAAGCTTACTAATTATCGGAGCTGGCGGTCATGGCCAAGTTGTTAAAGAGGTCGCTGAAGCGCTTGGCTATGACAAGATAGCTTTTCTTGATGATAACAGTGTTGAAGCGATTGCCAAGATTGCCGATTCAAAAAGCTTTGTGCAAGAGTATCAAGCTGCTTTTGTAGGCATTGGCAATAATAAGTTTCGCAATGAATTACTTCAAAGGCTAGAGCAAGAAGGTTTTGTAATCCCTGCTTTGCTTCATCCGACAGCCTATATCAGCAAAACAGCTGTTATAGGCAAGGGAACAGTTGTAGAGCCAAAGGCTATTGTTAATGCGAACAGCAGAGTTGGCCTTGGCTGCATTATTTCCGTTGGTGCTATTGTTGACCATGATGTAGTTTTGGAAGATTGTGTGCATGTAAATGCAGGTGCAATTTGCAAGGCTGCCAGTAGAATAAAAGCATTCACTAAAGTAGATACTGGGGAAATCATACAAGGGTTTTGAGTTTTTTTTATGGAGAGGTTGTTATAGATGTATAGGAATTTTTTTAAAAGAGTATTGGATATAGTCTTGTCATTCTGCGGTTTAGTGATTTTATCGCCAATATTTTTAGCTTTGATAATAGCTGTTAAGATTGATGATCCTGGTCCTGCTTTTTTCACTCAGAGAAGAGTTGGCATTCATAAAAAAATATTTGGCTTGCATAAATTCCGTAGCATGAAGATGTCAACTCCTCATGATACACCTACACATTTATTAAAAAATCCAGAGCAATATATTACAAAAATAGGTGCTTTTTTGAGAAAGTCTAGTTTGGATGAGTTACCGCAAATTTGGGATATCTTTGTCGGTAATATGAGTATCATAGGTCCTCGTCCTGCCCTTTGGAATCAATATGATCTAATTGCAGAAAGAGATAAATACGGAGCAAATGATATAATGCCTGGTCTTACCGGATGGGCGCAGATTAATGGGCGTGATGAATTAGAGATAGACGTTAAGGCTAAGTTAGATGGTGAGTATGTCGAAAAAATGAGCTTTTTGTTTGATGCCCATTGCTTCTTTGCTACATTTTTCTCTGTATTGAGAGCTGATGGTGTAGTTGAAGGTGGAAACGGCATGATGACAAAGGATAAGGATACTAAGGTGAGCTAATAATGAGAAAAAAAGTGCTTTTTTTGGCTAATCATTTTATAACTTTATATTCGTTCAGAAAAGAATTAATTAGAAAACTAGTAGAAGATGGGCATGATGTTTATTTATCTATACCTGAAAGTGAGCAGAATGAATATTTTAAACAACTAGGTTGTAAAATCATTGATACTAAAATTGATAGACGTGGAGTAAACCCCCTTAAAGATTTGGCTTTGGTATTGCAATATAAAAATATTATGGATAAATTAAAACCAGATATCATTTTTTCATATACAATAAAGCCTAATATATATGGAACTATTGCTAGTAATGGGAAATATAGACAAGTCTGCAACATTACAGGTACAGGAGCAACATTTTTAAAAAAAAGCTTAGTAAGTGAAATTTGTAAGTTCTTATATCGCATTTCTATAAAGAATTGTTATAAAGTCTTTTTTCAAAACAAAGGCGATAGAGACTTTTTTGTTAAGAATAATCTAGTGAAAGAAAACTATGCTATGCTTCCAGGATCCGGATGTAATTTAGATGAGCATTTGTATGTACCTATGCCAGATAGCGAAATAATCAGGTTTATTTTTATTGGCAGGGTTATGAAATTAAAAGGTATAGATGAATATCTAGAGGCTGCTAAAGTGATTAAAGCAAAATATCCTAATACAGAGTTTTTGATTGCTGGATGGATTGAAGATGAGAAGTATAAGGCAATAATTGATAAATATGTTAGTAAGAAAATTGTTAACTATATTGGTTTTCGTAAGGATATAGGTGACTGGATTGCAAAGTGCCATTGTACTATTTTACCTTCACATGGTGGCGAAGGCGTTCCTAATGTTTTATTGGAGAGTGCTGCTACCGGCAGAATTTGCATTGGCTCTAGAATTAACGGAACTGAGGATGTAATTGATGAAGGAGTCACAGGATATTTATTTGAGACAGGGAACAGCTGTGATTTAGCTGATAAGATTCAAAAGGTTATAGGTTTGCATCAGATAGAAAAAAACCGTATGGGATTATTAGCCAGAGAAAAAATAGAGAAGGAATTTAATAGAAATATTATTTTACAAAAATATTTGGAAGAAGTCGAAAAGCTTTAGCAAATTAAGGAGTTAGCATGTATAGATACATTAGAGCAATAATATGTGTGATTTATACTTCTATTAAGTTTTCAGTAATGAAACTATTTGAGGGGAATAACTTTAAATATAGTTGGTTATGCGTATGTTCTCCATTAACAGAAGTTGATATTAGAAATGGCAAATTAATTATAGGAAAAAACTTTAAGATGAGAAGCCACAGTCACTTAAGAGTTAGAAAAAATGCGTTATTGCAGTTAGGTGATAATGTTTCATTAAATTATGGTAATATGATAGTTTCTCATGAAAAAATCATCATTGGTAATGATGTTCAATTTGGACCTAATGTACTAATTTATGATCATGACCATGATTATCGTGCTGAAGGTGGAATTAAAAGTGGTAAGTTTAAAACTAGTCCAGTTATTATTGGTAATAATGTGTGGATTGGCGCTAATACTGTTATATTAAGGGGAACGGTAATAGGTGATAATTGTGTGATTGCTGCTGGGAGTATAGTTAGTGGCACAATTCCTAGAGGAACGCTGTTTGTTCAAAAAAGAGAATCGTTAAATAAATTTGTACTTTAGAAAGAAGGACATATATGATTAGAGTATTACATATGATTGGGAGCTTAAATGTTGGTGGCTCACAAGCTATGATAATGAATTTATATAGAAACATTGATAGAACTAAAGTACAGTTTGATTTTGTCGTTGACCGCCATGAAGAATTATATTATGCAAATGAAATAAAAAAATTAGGAGGGGTAATTTATTTTGCAACTAGTTTTTCTGGGAATAATATTTTAGCAGTAAAGAACTATTGGAATAGCTTTTTTCGAGAACATCCTAACTATAAAATCCTTCATAGTCATGTTAGAAGCTATGCCTCTATATATCTTGCTATAGCTAAAAAGCATGGAGTTAAAACTATTATTCACAGTCATAGTACATCTAACGGAACAGGCTTAAAATCTATTGTAAAAAGATGCTTACAATATCCATTGAGATATCAGGCAGATTATCTTTTTGCATGTTCTCAGATTGCCGGAGAGTGGCTTTATGGAGAAAAAGCTACCAAAGGCGACAACTATTTTATTTTGAATAATGCTATCAATACGAGAAAATACAAGGTTGATTTGGCTACAAGATTAAGAGTAAGAGAACAATTAGGTATTAAAAATAACTTTGTATTTGGTCATGTGGGCAGATTACATGAAGCCAAAAACCATATGTTTTTATTAGACTTATTCAAAAGCATAATTAAGCAAAAACCTGAAAGTAAGCTAGTTATCGTTGGCGATGGAGAGTTAAGAGAAGAAATAGAAAACAAAATAGCAGACTTAGAATTACAAAAGGATGTAATTATGACGGGAAGCCGAAGTGATGTACCAGAGCTGCTGATGGCCTTTGATGCTTTTCTATTTCCGTCAAAATGGGAAGGCTTGCCGGTTACAGTAGTTGAGGCGCAGGCTGCCGAATTACCATGCTTTGTATCTGATAAGGTAACGAAGGAAGTAGGAATATCCGATTTAGTTCATTATCTGCCTATAGATAAAGGAACAGGTTGCTGGTGCGACGCAATTATGAAAAACGATTTGAATAAGCATGATGTTCAAAAGAAAATTATTGAGGCAGGCTTCGATGTACAAGAAACTGCTCGGTGGCTAACAGATTTTTATATGAGGATTGCAAATGAGTAAATATATTTTACGGCTTGATGATGCCTGTGAAAAAATGGATATTGAAAAATGGGACAGAATGGAGCAGCTGCTTGATAAATATGCTGTTAAACCATTAGTAGGGGTAATTCCCCATTGTGAGGATCCTATGATGGATGACTATCCAGTTGATAGTAAATTTTGGAGCAAAGTAAATAATTGGATTACTAAAGACTGGAGCATTGCCATGCATGGTTATAATCATGTTTATAGCACAGCTTGTGGTGGAATAAATCCCATAAATAATCGTTCTGAATTTGCAGGAGAGCCATTAGAGGTACAAAAAGAGAAGATACGTAAGGGAATCAGTATAATGCGAGAGCATGGAGTTAATCCCAAGGTATTCTTTGCACCATCTCATACTTTCGACAGAAATACGCTGCTAGCTTTGAAAGCAGAGAGTGACATAAACATCATCAGTGATACAATAGCCAATGATGTATATTATCAGGATGGTTTTCAGTTTGTGCCACAGCAGTCTGGCAGAGTTAGAAAATTACTTTTTAAGGTTGTTACTTTTTGCTATCATCCTAATATGATGAAAGAAAATGATTTCCTTATACTAGAGTGTTTTTTAGAAAAAAACAGTGATTTGTTTATTGAATTTCCAATTGGAAAGAACTATCGAAAATTTAGTTTTTATGATTATTTGATTAGAAAAATGTATTTTCTTAGGAGATGATATTTTGAATCAAGAAAATAAAGTAATTATTATTTGTGATAACCATCATAATGGGTTGAATATTGCTAGAAGCTTTGGTAGTCAAAATATATTTCCCTATGGCATTATTATTTGTAAAGATATTAAAGAATGTTATATTAATGAATCAAAATACTGGGAAAAAACTCTTATTATAGATTCATATAATCAACTGATAGATACTTTAGTAGATAACTTTGCTGATTCTGAATTAAAGCCAGTAGTAATCACTTGCTCTGATACTGCTGGAGAAATTATAGACTTAAATTATGATAAACTTAAGGATTGCTTTATTTTGCCTAGTATTTGTGGTAAGCAAGGCGAGATTTTCAGATTAATGGATAAGGAATATCAAACTGAGTTTGCACAAAATTATAATATACCAACAGCTAAGACATGGGTATTAAAACCTGCTACATATAAAAATATACTAAGTGATATAATTTTTCCTTGTATAGTTAAACCTGTATCTAGTTATGAAGGGGTTAAAGCCGATATAAAAAAATGTAATAATAAAGATGAACTCAACCAATATTTGAAGATTATATTTAAGGAAAAGAACTATACAAGAATATTGGTGCAGGAATTTCTTGAATTTGATTACGAGATTGAGTTTGTTGGCTCTTATTCTGCAAGGACCAATTCTTATCTTATTTCAAAAACACACAGAGATTGGCCGATTGTAGGCGGAACAAATTCTTTTTTTAGCATAATTAATGATAAGAATATCAACTTAATGGTGGAAAGAATATTAGATGTATTCAAGGAAATTAAATTTAATGGATTGTTTGACATCGAAATGTTTAATATTAATGGCGATATTTATCTAAATGAAATTAATTGGAGAAATACAGGTAATTCATTTTTTTCTTTAGGAACGGACGTACACTATGCTGTTGTATGGTATTACGCCATGATAAATAAGGAAAATACTACATTAAAACGTTATTGTACTGATGTTAATCAATTTGCAATGAACGAAGCAACTGATCTTAGGCATTGCGTTTTTGGTAAATATAGTTTTTGGAAATGGAATGCTGATAGAGCTAGGACAAACAGTTTTGCATTATGGTATTCAAAAGACTTAAAGCCAACGTTCATCCGATATGTTCAATTATTAAAGAAATTGGTAAAAAAATGAGAAGGTGATTTTGTTTGAAAATAGCATTTTACATTAATGATATTAATGGTGGCGGGGCAGAACGAGTAATGGTTAATTTAGCTAATTATTTTTCTGAAATAGGTAGAGAAGTAGTTTTCATAACTTCATATCGCGCTGCAAATGAATACAAACTTTCAAGTAAGGTTAAAAGGCTTTCCATTGAAAATAATCAGATAAACCAGTCTAGATTCAAACGAAATTTAAGCAGAGTTTTAGCTTTAAGAAAAATTTGTAAAAATGAAAAACCCAGTGTATTAGTTACCTTTATGGCAGAGCCAAATTTTAGGGGAATCATTGCATCATTAGGATTGAATGTGAAAACGATTGTATCTGTTAGAAATGATCCTAACAGGGAGTATGCTGGTAAGATAGGTAGATTTTTTGGCAAATGGCTGTTGCCTTTAGCGGATGGCTGCGTTTTTCAAACTAAGGAAGCGCAAGAGTGGTTTCCAGAGAGGTTGCAAAAAAAATCTACCATTATTTTTAATGCAGTGAAAGAAGAATTCTTTCATATTGAACTAAAGCCTGTAGCGGGAGAAATAATTACATGTGGTAGGTTAGAAGCTCAAAAGAATCATAAGATGCTAATCGATGCATTTGCTAATGTTGTCAAAGAACATCCTTATGCTAGACTAAAGATTTATGGAGAAGGTTCCTTGAGAGAGGTTTTGCAAGAACAAATTAATAAATTGGGCTTGCAGGACAAAGCCTTTTTGATGGGTGCGACTAATGATGTTGCTAAAGCTTTGCAGACAGCGGATTTGTTTGTGCTTTCTTCAGATTATGAAGGAATGCCGAATGCTCTAATGGAAGCTATGGCTGCAGGAGTTCCATGCATTTCAACAGATTGTCCTTGTGGGGGACCGAGAGAGCTATTCAAGGATCAAAAGGAATGGTTATTTCCTGTTGGAGATAAAGATAGATTAGTTCATTTGCTAGATTCTTTTTTTAAAAGTAATAGGGAATCAAGAGATAGTAGTAAACTTTGTCGAGAAATAAATCCTGCGAAGATCAATGATAAATGGAAAAGGTATATAGAGAAGGTATGTTTACAATGACTTTACAAAAATACCAAATAATAAATTTAAAAATGATTTTAAAAATTATAAAAAGTTTTCTGCTCTTTTTATACATTTTCGAATTTAATTTAGCTGGCTGGGGATTCCCTACTTATGTTACTTCGAGACGAATTGCTATTTTAGGATTTATACTCTTATTTATGGTTATAAATATTATTTCTAGAGGGAAAAGGTTTACTTTTAGAATTCCACCGTTATTTAAATTTAAATATCTAAAATGGACTGTCTGGTATAATTTCTTCTTACTAATATATGCATGTGTTTTATTTGTTTGTATAGGTGGTATAGGTGATTATTTTCATGATTGTATTATGAGGCTAATTCTATTTGGCTTAATACCATGTTTAATTATATATAATGTATATGAATCTTTGAGCGAGTTTTTCGATACAGTGATTTATGCAATTACTTTCCAAAGTTTGATAATTGGAGCAAGCTTATATAGTTCTGATTTTGCGAATATGATAGATTCTTATTTTGCAGCTAGCGAGAGTGTGAATGAGTATGTAGTTGGACATCGAGGTGGATATGCTGGAGGAATTGCTTGTATTACCGCACCTGGACTTTTAAAATTCTCCATAGGATATGTAGCTTGTATATATAAATATTTACAAACAAGAAATTTTTCGTTTCTTCTTATATACTTTGTATATGCTGTTATTGGAACTATGATTGCTAGAACTGGATTATTAATATCAGTAGTTTGTATTTTTTGGTTGTATAAAAGTACAGGGACTTTTAAGGATGTTTTTAGGTTATCCTTATTTTCGGCATTTGCTTTTGTACTTTTGATTGTAGTAATTATCTACTTTGATCTAGGTGACTTTTTTCTAACTAGATTTAAGCGATTTGAACAATTTGAGTATGGACTAGACTATGCGTTTTTTGATGCATATTTTCAAACAAATGATTTGTATAGAATGTATCTACCTTTAGAGTCTATTTCATTATTGGGTACTGATATAATATCAGGTTATTCAAATGCAGGATACTATATTAGTGTTGATGGTGAGATTTTACGTTTGTATTGCGCTATAGGAATTCCTTTATGTGTAATTTCTTTATTATTAATGTACTTAATGTTTTTTGATATAATTAAAAATACAAGTTCATTAGCAAAAAAAGTATCTATACAAGCTTATGTTATTATAATATTCTTAGGTCAAATTAAAGAGTTAATGATTTATCAACAATATCCGTTGTTTTTACTGTTTGCAATTTATTTTCTAGACGATTTTTCACACAAAAAAGACTTTAGGTTTTAAGATTATGGAGATGTAATACCTATGTATTATAATTATGTTTTTTTTAATACCCAAGATAATAATAAAAGAAAAGATAATAATGGATACTATTCAATTTGTGTCGAAGATTTAAATAAACTAGCCAATGTACATATAGTATCTTATCCAGTTGACTACGCAGATTATTTTGTAAGGTGTTTATTTTCGATACATATGTCACCTAGAATAAATAAATTTATTAGACTTCCTTTTAAGGAAAAGTGGTATCCATATTACTTCAGAAATCCGTTTAAAAACAGTAAACCAATATGTTTTGTTATTGCTTCTTCGTATATAACTCCTCAGTATGTTAGTTATTTAAGAAAAAATTATCCAAAATGTAAAATTGTAAAATTACATAGAGACTTAGTAAAGGTATGGTATAAATGTTCTCCAGAGTGGAATGAGGAACTTGCTAATCAACTAATAGATGTTCGAATGTCTTTTGATGCTCAAGAGGCAAAAAAATACAGCTGGGAGTTTTTTAGTGAATTTGAATCTAGAATTGAGATACCTAGAGATTCACAATATCCTATAGCTGATGTTTTCTTTGCAGGCAAAGCAAAAGACAGATTACCAAAACTTATGAAGATATATAAATTGCTTACTGGTGCTGGGTTGAAATGTGAGTATTATCTTACTGGAGTAGATGATAAGGATAAGGAAATACTGCCTGGTATAACTTATTCTGATACATTTATGCCATATAGGGATATGCTTTATAAGACTGTTAACTCTAGGATTGTGTTAGAAATCAATCAGGGAGGCGCAGTTGGCTATACATCAAGGTTTTTAGAAGCAGTAATGTATAATAAAAAATTAGTAACCGATAATATTTATATAAAGCAAAGTAAATTTTATAATGAAAGTAATATTTTGTGCATAGATAACATTGATGAAAAAATAATCAATTTCATTAAAAAAGAAGATTCTGAAAAAGTTTTTTATGATTACAAGAATGAATTTTCACCTACCAACTTAATAGAACAGATAGATAGTATTTTAATTAATAGATATGGAGATGAGTGAGTATTAATAATGGGGTATTAACAAAAGGCTTTGTGATAAATGCTTTTTGGTGGAAATTAACAGAGCGAATTTTTTCTCAAGGGATCAATTTGCTTGTGCAAGTAGCATTAGCAAGATTGTTACTGCCAGAGGATTTTGGCTCACTGGTTTTAATGGTAGCTTTAATTAACTATGCTAATATTTTTGTTCAATCTGGCTTAGGGACTACTATTATTCAAAAAAAGGAAATTGATAAAAAAGACATTTCTACATTATTGACGGCAAGTTTGCTTATAGCTTTTGTGATGTATTCTTTTGTGTTCTTTTCAGCTCCTTATATAGGTAATTATTATAAGAATACTAACATAATATTACCATTGAGAGTTTTAGGTTTAATGTTGTTTTTTTATTCATATAATACTATTCAAACGGCTGTATTAGCACGCAATATGGATTTTAAATCACTGTGTCTTAGATCTGTTGTAGCAATTCCTATATCTGGTGGCATTGGTATTATTATGGCCTATTTAGATTATGGATTGTGGGCTTTAATTACACAAACCTTACTTAACATCATTATTACTGTATTATTCATGAGTTTAAATCCTGATTTGCGTTTTAGACTATATTTCTCCTTAGAACGTGCAAAAAAATTATACTCATTTAGTGTCAAAATTTTATTAACGAGTATAGTTACGGGTTTTCATGATACGCTTAGATCAATGATGATTGCAAAGAGGTATAGTAGAAACGACTTAGCTTATTTTGACAAATCAGTAACTTATTCAGGATATATTTCACAAATTGTTACTCAAACTTTGTCTAGTGTTTTATTACCGGCGTTTTCTAGGCAACAAGATTCAATGAATATATTGAGAAATACTGCAAGAAAATCAATTGGTTTGATTACTTTTGTTATGGTGCCGGTTCTATGTATAGTAGCTTTATTTAGTCATGAGCTTGTTGAGTTAGTATTGACAGAAAAATGGTTGCCATGTGCACCGTTTTTAGTGGTTTATTGTATTTTAAGATTGCCTGGATGTCTAATCATTATTGATAAACAAGTTTTTTATGCAATAGGACGAGCTGAAGTTATATTATATTATGAAATTGGTTTACTGTTCTTAAATCTTCTAGTTTTATCTTACACCATTTCTATAAGCCCATATTATGTGGCTATTGGTGCTATGATAGTAGAAATTTTGGGAGCTATGACAATTTGTTTTATAAGTTCCCAGATATATGGATATAAATTAAAAGATAGATGTATGGATTTGTATAAGCCATTTTTGTACGTTGCTTTTTTTGTACCGATATGGTTTATAAAAATTACTGAATTGGAGTTGATAGATTTATTAGGTAGAATAATTATATGTTTTTGTATATATATAAGTTTAGCATTTTTTGCGAAAGATGCCAACTTATTTTATATTTATAGTATCTTAAAGACAAAAAGGAGATAATAGCTATGATCAATGTAATGCAACCAACTTTAGGAAAGGAAGAATTGAATCGTATTTCTGAAGTATTCGATTCTAATTGGATTGGCAAAGGTGGATTAGTAACTGAATTCGAGGAAAAATATGCAGCGCATATAGGATCTACACCAAATCATGTTTTGTCAACAAACTGCTGTAGTGAGGGTTTATTCTCTTCTATGCACTTATTAGATATTAAGCAAGGTGATGAAGTAATCTGTCCGACAATTAGTTTTGTAGGTGCTGGTAATGCAGTTTGTGCTAATGGTTCTAAACTGGTTTTGTGTGATGTTGATAAAAGAACGTTAAATCTTAGAGCAGAAGATGTAGAAAAAGTAATCACTTCGAAAACGAAAGCTTTGTTATTGTTGCATTTCGGTGGTATTCCATGTGAAATGGATGATATCATGAGTTTATGTAACTCTAAAGGCATTAAGGTTATTGAAGATTGTGCTGCAGGTGTTTGTTCTAAATATAAGGGAAAAGCATTAGGTACTTTTGGTGACATGGGCATGTGGTCTTTTGATGCAATGAAAATTCTGGTTTGTGGAGATGGTGCAATGCTTCATTTTAATGATCCGGAATTAAGAGAGAAAGCCGAAAAATATTTGTATTTTGGTTTGGAAACAAAAAGTGGATATGAAAATGCTGTTGCTCAAAAATGGTGGGAGTTCGATATTTCATGTTTTGGTCATAGAGCAATTATGAATAATGTCACTGCTGCAATGGCGTTAGAACAATTGAAAAAATTACCTGAATTTATGTCTAAACGTGCTGCTGTTCATAAATTTTATGACGAAAATCTTAAGAATATCACGTGGCTGTTAACTCCTGAACCAATGCCTCAAGGATGGGAAACATCTTATTATTTCTATCATATTCAAATTCTTAACGGCAAAAGGGATCAATTAGCTACTTATTTGAGAGAGAATGGTGTATATACAACATATCGGTATTTTCCACTTCACAGAGTTCCTGCCTATGGAATTACAGGATCTTTCCCAAATGCTGATTATGCTACTGATAATACACTTTGCTTGCCATTGCATCAAAGTTTGACTAAAAGTGATATTGAATTTATAGTGTCTAAAATTAAAGAATTTGGAGAGCGTTATTGCTAAAAATAGTTAAATGAGGTGGTTTAGATGAAGGGTATTATATTAGCAGGTGGAGCTGGTACAAGGCTCTATCCATTGACTCTAGTTACAAGCAAGCAGTTATTACCAGTGTATGATAAACCGATGATATATTATCCTTTATCTACACTGATGCTGGCTGGAATAAGAGAGATATTGATTATTTCTACACCAGAGGATACTTCAAGATTCGAAAATCTTTTAGGAGATGGCTCACAGTTTGGATTGAGTTTATCTTATATTGTACAACCTTCTCCAGATGGTTTAGCACAGGCTTTCTTATTAGGGAAAGACTTTATTGGTGATGATGCCTGTGCTATGGTTCTGGGAGACAATATTTTTTATGGTAATGATTTTACAAAGATGTTGAGAACGGCCGCTGTAAATGCAGAGAATAAACATAGAGCAACAGTATTTGGGTATTACGTACAAGATCCTGAGCGCTTTGGTATTGTTGAATTTGATAAAATGGGTAAAGTTTTATCTATTGAAGAAAAGCCAAAGCATCCAAAAAGTAATTACGCAGTTACTGGCCTATATTTTTATCCTGCTGGAGTAAGTGCTTTGGCTAAAAGAGTAAAGCCTTCTGATAGAGGTGAGTTGGAGATAACCACTCTGAATGAAATGTATTTAAAGCAAGATCTTTTAAATGTAAATCTCTTGGGACGCGGTTTTGCTTGGCTTGATACAGGAACGATGGATAGCCTTGTTAAGGCTACAGAATTTGTTCAAACATTGGAGCAATTACAAGGCATAATGATTTCAGCACCTGAAGAAATTGCTTATATAAATAAGTGGATTTCGAAAGAGGAACTTTTAGAGGCATCTGAACGCTATGGAAAATCTCCTTATGGAAAATATTTAAAGACAGTTGCTAATGGAAAAATTATATATAAATAGTATTTTTGATAAAGGTATATTATGGGACAGATAAAAATAGAAAAAAATTTAAATGATATTGAGGGACTATGTGTTATTGAGCCTACTGTTCATGGCGATGCTAGAGGATATTTTATGGAAACATATAGTCAAAGAGATATGGAAGAAGCTGGTATTAAGATTAGCTTCGTACAAGACAATCAATCAATGAGCGCAAAAGGCGTATTACGTGGCTTGCATTTTCAAAAGAAATATCCTCAGACAAAACTAGTACGTGTAATTAAAGGTATGGTTTTTGACGTAGCAGTAGATTTGCGTGTAAACTCTAAAACCTTTGGTAAGTGGTATGGAGTTATTTTAAGTGAAAAAAATAAGAAACAATTTTTAATTCCTAGAGGTTTTGCGCACGGCTTTTTGGTATTGAGTGATACTGCAGAGTTTTGTTATAAATGTGATGATTTTTATCATCCCAATGACGAAGGAGGCCTTGCGTGGAATGATCCCAACATCGGCATTCAATGGCCAGGAATTAAAGGTATGTATCATGGAACAGCAAGTGCCGAAGGATATTTGCTAGATAATAATATTGTTTTAAATTTATCAGACAAAGATCAAACATGGAAAACATTAGAAAACACTGATGTCTCTTGTTTTCAGCAACAAGCGTTATAAAGTCAAGTTTTTCTTGTATAGAAAGGGAGATTATATGCGTATTATCGTAACTGGTGGTGCTGGCTTTATTGGCAGCAACTTTATCTTTCATATGCTGAAAAAATATCCGGACTACCGCATTATTTGTCTGGATAAGCTGACCTATGCAGGTAATCTTTCGACGTTAGAGCCTGTAATGGATAATCCAAACTTCCGCTTTGTCAAAGCAGATATCTGCGACAGAGTAGCAGTGAATAAGCTTTTTAAAGAAGAGAAGCCTGATATCGTGGTCAACTTTGCTGCGGAGTCGCATGTTGACCGCTCTATTGAAGATCCTGGCATTTTCTTGCAGACGAACATCATGGGTACGGCAACCTTGATGGATGCATGCCGTAAATATGGCATTAAGCGCTATCATCAGGTTTCCACCGATGAGGTTTATGGCGATTTACCGCTTGATAGACCTGACCTGTTCTTCACGGAGGAAACGCCGATTCATACCAGTAGTCCGTACTCTTCTTCTAAAGCTGGTGCAGACCTGCTCGTCATGGCTTATCACAGAACGTATGGCCTGCCTGTGACGATTTCTCGCTGCAGCAATAACTATGGACCGTATCATTTCCCTGAGAAGCTGATACCGCTGATGATTGCCAACGCTTTGGCAGACAAGCCGTTGCCTGTTTATGGCGAAGGCTTGAATGTACGCGATTGGCTGTATGTCGAGGATCACTGTAAGGCTATTGATCTGATTATCCATAAGGGCAGAGTTGGCGAGGTGTATAATATCGGCGGTCATAACGAGATGCGCAATATTGACATCGTAAAGCTGATTTGTAAAGAATTAGGCAAGCCGGAGAGCCTGATTACACACGTAACCGACCGCAAAGGTCATGATATGCGTTATGCAATCGATCCGACGAAGATTCATAATGAGCTGGACTGGCTGCCGGAGACGAAGTTTGCTGACGGCATTAAAAAGACCATTAAATGGTATCTTGAGAACCAGAAGTGGTGGAAGGATATCATTAATGGTGAGTATCAGAACTATTATGAGAAGATGTATGGGAATAGGTAAAAATTACATTAAAACTATTTACTATCGATATTGATAGTAATAAATTTACCTCTATAATAATTGAATTTACTGTAAGCAGTGTGCACGTTTTTCTACCTTTGAAAATAATATATTATTATATGTATCAAAGGGTGTTTATAGCAAAGTATATTTTATTAATGATGAAAGGTGATTTTATATGAGTGTGATTGATAAAATGAAAATCTTGGTGGGTGCACTGTATAATGCTAATGCTAGATTTATTGTATCGAATAAGTTAGGTCTGTACGATAATATGCCTGATGAGCAATACTTAAAGAAAATGTTTAAGATAAAAATGGGAAGGGAGCTAAATCTTCATAATCCACAGACATTTAATGAAAAACTTCAATGGCTAAAGTTGAATAACCGGAATCCTGAATATACGACAATGGTCGATAAGTACAATGTGAAAAAGTATGTTGGCAAGATAATTGGAGAAGATTATATTATTCCGACGTTAGGAGTTTGGAGTAACTTTGATGAAATAGATTTTAGTAAGCTACCAAATAAATTTGTTATTAAGTGCACTCATGATAGCGGAGGAGTAGTTGTTTGTAAGGATAAAAATCAGTTAGATTTTAAAAGAACAAAAAAAACAATAGAAAAATGCTTAAAGAGAAATTATTATTTATCGAGTCGTGAATGGCCATATAAGGGAGTTAAACCACAAATCATAGTGGAGAAGTATTTAGAAATGAATGATGAGAATTGTGCTGAATTTAAACTATTTTGTTATAATGGAAAATTCAATTGGGTAATGGTAAGCAAGGGAATTGGACATAGCAATAGTAGAACTAATGATGCCTTTGACAAGAATTTTATGCATATACCAGTACAATTAACATGGCCAAATTCTAGTAAAGAAATTGTTAGACCAGCTGAGTTTGATAAACTTATAAGACTTTCAGAAAAATTAAGTAATGATATACCACAAATAAGGGTAGATTGGTATTTATTAAATGGGAAAATATATTTTGGAGAACTTACATTTTATCATGCAGGTGGCTTTTGTGATTTCAAACCACCTATATATGATAAAATTTTAGGGAAGGACTTAATTCTGAAAAAATAATTAATAAATTTTTCTTATATACAAAGCTTGGCTCGTGATAATGGCAAAACTAGTTTTTATAATTTGAGGGTATTTAATTTAAAAAGCACAGCTATAAAGATAAACTTAAGAGCAGAAAAGGTGTATTAAGGCTTTTTAGAAAACAGTATAACGAAAGTTCATATATAAATTTAAAAGATACTAAATGAGGGGGATAATAAATGGCAAAAAATATATTAGAACAAGACTATATGCGTTATCCCAAAGCTTCAGACATGCCTGCTTTTCAAAAGTACTTTAGAAAGGTTCAGAGCACCAGTTTTTTTCCATTACAATTTATTTATAAGGTAATCTTTAGATTGCTGAAGGAAATTCGTCATATCGAAATATCCAGAACAACGAAAATTGGTGAAGGGTTATACATAGGTCATGCTTATAACATCACTATTAATCCAAATGCTATTTTAGGTAAAAATATCAACATTCATCGTGGTGTACTTATTGGACAAACAAATTGGGGGGGGAGACAAGGAACTCCGATTATTGGTAATGAGGTTTGGATAGGTATAAACGCTGCTATTGTTGGTAAAGTAACTATAGGTGATGATGTTTTGATTGCGCCCAATAGTTATGTGAACTGCGATGTACCTAGTCATTCGATTGTTTTTGGTAATCCTTGTATTATCAAGCATAGGGAGAATGCGACAGAAGGGTATATTAATAGGAAAGTGTAAAAATTGGAGAAATATTATGCCAAAAAAATTAAAATTAACGGAATTTCAAACTAATCTTAAATCTGAACTTGAGATTCTGTATAATCAAATATGGCAATATATAGAAAGTGACCAAAAGTCACTTTCTGATGATGATGCCAATAGGATTTATAACGAAATGGCTAAAAAAGCCCATGAATTACATATGTCTTTAAAAGACAGCGGTCATGAGCCTAAGCATCATAAGTATATGATTGAAAACCGAGGGTGTACACCTGATGATGTACGCTTTTATGAGCATGTGCATCCAGTTCAAGATTTGTTGGCATTTATAGAAAACGTTCATGCTAATGACGATCCAAAAGATAGAACTATAGGAAAGACATTTACGATGAAAGTATTTACAAAGCGTTGGGGGCATTATGATCAATATGAAATTACTAGAACGGATAAAGGTTGGGACATTAAAGGATTAGTTGCATCTCGTTATTCATGCAACAAAATGATGAAACCAGGCTTAAATAAATTATTAGAGCATGATAGTGTTTGCTACCCTAAACAGATAAATATATTTTTTGAGTGGCTTTGGGATAAAGCAGCGGAGGAAGGCTTGACTAAAGCAAAGGTTCAATCAGCTATTAACAAATTAGGTAAATGGATAAGTGAATGTGAAAAGAATGCCCCTAGAGATGGAGTGTTTGAAGGATTGATATGATAAAGAGATAACTGGATAAGACTGGCGCTAATGAGGAAAATAACCATGGACACGTCCAAGTCAGAAATCAATCTAAAAAATTTAAAAGGGATATTTTGGGAAGCTAATAGAGCCTTCTTAGAAAACCATGCAAGCTTGTTGAAGCGTGAGTTATCTGAACGCTGCTTGTGTGGTGCTTTGATGTATGAGCTTAATAAGCAATTGGAGAAGAAGAATTTAAAGAAGTATTATGCTGATATTGAATTCAATAGGGTAATAAAAAAGGCTACCAATAAAGTCAAGCAGCTACCTGATGAAGAAGGTGCTCCTAAGCGTATTTTTCCTGATATTATAGTGCATAATCGCAGCGAATATAATCCTGATAATCTGCTAGCTTTTGAAATGAAAAAGAGTACAGCTAGAGGTGACGCAAAAGAAAGAGATAAAAATAGACTAAGTTTGCTTACAAGCTTATACCCTTATAAATATAAATTGGGAGTTTATTACGAGATTAATCATAAAAAACGACAGATTCGGATTGAGTTTTATAAAGATGGAGAAATAGTAGAAGAAAATACTTTGAGCTATGAAGATATCACCAAAAGGAGCTGAAAGGCAATTGAACATAAACGAAGAATACAACCTCTGGCTGCAGCACACTGCAGATAACCAAGAACTTCATCAAGAGCTTGTTGCAATGCAAAATAACAAAGCACAAATAGAAGACGCTTTCTACTGTGAGCTTGCCTTTGGCACCGCCGGATTGCGTGGTGTAATGGGCGCTGGCACTAACCGCATGAACAGCTACATAGTTGCCAGAGCATCGCAGGGCGTAGCAAACTACCTCAAGCAAAGCCAATCGCAGCCCGCAGTTGTAATAGGCTATGACAGCAGAAACAACAGCCGCAAATTTGCAGAAATAACAGCAGAGGTATTCGCAGCCAATGGTATCAAGGTTCATATCTGGTCTGAGCTGATGCCAGTACCAACAGTATCCTTTGCAACACGCTATTTAAATGCTGCTGCAGGCATCATGATTACAGCATCGCATAATTCTGCAAAATACAATGGGTATAAGGTATATGGCGAAGATGGCTGCCAGATAACTACAGAAGCAGCCAACAGCATCCTTGCAGAAATCAATAAGCTAGATATCTTTAAAGATGTAAAAAAAGCAGACTTTCAAACCGCACTTGCCGGCAAACAAATCAGCTATATAGATGATGCTGTCTATAATGCCTTCTTAAAAGAAGTAAAGAAGCAATCCGTATTGTTTGGCGAAGAAGTGCAAAAGGATGCTGCAATAGTATATACACCGTTGAACGGCACAGGACTAAAGCCAGTTACCCAAATATTGGCAGAAGCAGGCTACACCAACATCAAAATAGTACCGGAACAGAAATTACCGGATGGTAACTTCCCAACCTGCCCATATCCTAATCCTGAGCTTGCTGAAGCGCTGAAATTAGGCATAGAATACGCCAGAACCAACAACGCTGACCTCTTGCTGGCAACCGATCCGGATTGCGACCGCGTAGGCATCGCCGTAAGAGATGAGCACGATGAATACCAGATTCTGACAGGCAACCAGGTAGGTGTACTTCTCTTAGATTACATCTGTAGCCAAAGAAGCAAGCATCACCAGCTGCCAGAAGCTGCAGTCATGATAAAAACTGTTGTAACAACAGCAATGGCAGAACAAATTGCCCAAAGCTATGGTGTAAGAACCATCAACGTATTGACAGGCTTCAAATATATTGGTGAGCAAATTGGCCTGTTAGAACAAAAAGGCAAGGCAGGCAATTACATATTTGGCTTTGAAGAAAGCTGCGGCTATTTAAGCGGACATTATGTACGCGATAAAGATGGCGTAAATGCTGCTTACCTGATTTGTGAAATGTACAGCTACTACGCAACGCAGGGCGTCAGCATCCTGCAAAAGCTGGCAGAACTGTATAAAAAGCATGGCTATAGCATAAATTTAACCTGTAGCTACGAATTTGATGGCAGCACTGGCCTGGCAAAGATGCAGCAGATAATGAACAACCTACGTCAAGGAGTGGTGGAGCTTGCAGGCAAAAGAGTAATCTCTGTGCTTGATTATGCAGGAGGCATTAACGGCCTGCCTGAGGAAAATATGCTGCAATTCACACTGGAAGATAAATGCTCAGTGATTGTGCGTCCTTCCGGTACAGAACCCAAATTAAAGACCTACATTTACGCCATTGGTGAAAGCAAAGCACAAGCAGAACAAATTGCTGAAGACCTGATTGCAAGCAGCAAAGAACTTCTTAAATAAAAATAGATATAAGAGTAATTGTAAAAGAAATGGAGCTGTTTAAGATGAAAAAAATAACCAAAGCTGTAATCCCTGCTGCAGGCTTAGGCACCCGCTTTTTGCCCGCAACAAAAGCCTGCCCCAAGGAAATGCTGCCAATCGTAGATAAACCTACAATTCAATACATCATTGAAGAAGCACTTGCATCCGGCATTGAAGACATCTTAATCATCACCGGTCACAACAAACGCTCCATCGAAGATCATTTTGACTACAGCCCTGAGCTGGAACAAAACCTGCGCGAGCACGGAAAGGACGACCTGTTGGCGATGGTAAGAGACATTGGCAACATCAACCTGCACTACATCCGTCAAAAGGAACCCAAAGGACTGGGACACGCCATCCTGTGTGCCAAAGCGTTCGTAGGCAATGAGCCATTTGCAGTGCTCTTAGGCGACGACGTAGTATATAACGATGAATATCCCTGCTTAAAGCAGCTTATGGACGTATATAATGATACCGGAGCAAGCGTATTAGGTTGCCAAACAGTGCCGCAGGAAAAGGTTTCCTCTTATGGCATTGTAGCAAGCGAAGCAACAGATGCAGAGCGTATCTATAAAGTAAACGACATGGTAGAAAAGCCTGCTGTAGAAGAAGCACCCAGCCGTTTGGCGGTATTGGGACGTTATGTAATCACGCCGGAAATATTCTCCATCCTGGAGCATACCAAGCCTGGACGTGGTGGCGAAATTCAGCTTACTGATGCATTGAAGGTGCTGGCGAAGGAACAGGCCATGTATGCCTATGACTTTGTTGGCCGTCGCTATGACGTGGGCGACAAGCAGGGCTATCTGGAAGCAACGGTAGAATATGCGCTGCGCAGACCGGACCTGAAGGATAAGTTTTTGGAATATCTGAAGGGGATTGTAGAGTAAGCAGAGATTAGCATATAAAGCGAAACATCGCCAGTGATATGTAACCAAGAAATCCCTAAAAAAGACCTTCTGCTGAATTAACAGTAAAGCGCAAAATAAATATCAACTGCGCCATAAATCATTAATAATAACAGGTAATTTTTTACAAAGTAGTAAAGAACATTTTATTCAATAGTGGTATAATATAACATAGCATACTATTATGCTCGTGTAAGGAGATTGTATATCATGCAAACAATTTTAGTAACCGGTGCCGCCGGCTTCATCGGCAGCAACCTTGTTCTGGAGCTTTTGCGCTCCATGTCACCGGTGCAAATCATCGGTCTGGACAACATGAACGACTACTACGACGTATCCATCAAGGAATACCGTCTGGAGCAGATTGCTGCCAGCGCTGCCGAGCACAGCGACTCCCAGTGGACCTTCATCAAAGGCAACCTGGCTGACAAAGCACTCATCGACAAAATCTTTGCCGACTACAAGCCCGAAATAGTAGTAAACCTGGCAGCACAGGCAGGCGTGCGCTATTCCATCACCAACCCGGATGCCTATATCGAAAGCAACCTTATTGGCTTCTACAACATTCTGGAAGCCTGCCGCCACTCCTATGACAACGGCGCTAAGGGCGTAGAGCATCTTGTATATGCTTCCAGCTCCAGCGTATATGGCTCCAACAAAAAAGTGCCGTATTCCACTGATGATAAGGTGGATAACCCTGTATCGCTGTATGCAGCAACTAAAAAATCCAACGAGCTGCTGGCACATGCCTACAGCAAGCTGTACAACATCCCCTCAACCGGACTGCGCTTCTTCACCGTATATGGTCCTGCAGGCCGTCCGGACATGGCCTACTTTGGCTTCACTAACAAGCTGCTGGCAGGCAAAACCATTGAAATCTTTAACTACGGCAACTGCAAGCGAGACTTCACCTACGTAGACGATATCGTAGAAGGCGTAAAGCGCGTAATGCAGGCACCGCCTGAGCGTAAGCTGGGCGAGGACGGACTGCCCCTGCCGCCGTATAAGGTATATAACATTGGCAACAGCCACCCGGAAAACCTGCTGGACTTTGTGACCATCCTGCAGGAAGAGCTGCTGCGCGCAGGAGTACTGCCTGCTGATTATGACTTTGAAGCACACAAAAAGCTTGTACCCATGCAGCCTGGCGATGTGCCTGTGACTTATGCCGACACCACGCCGCTGGAGCGCGACTTTGGCTTTAAACCGAGCACACCGCTGCGCGAAGGTCTGCGCAAATTTGCTGAATGGTACAAGAAATTTTATAACTGCTGATTATATAAACAAAGGAGTATGATGAACATGAAAATTGCCGTTGCCGGTACTGGTTACGTTGGACTTTCCCTGGCTACGCTGCTTGCGCAGCACAATGAAGTAAAGGCCGTTGATATTATCCCGGAGAAGGTTGAACTGATCAACAACAAAAAATCCCCGATTCAGGACGATTATATTGAAAAATATCTGGCTGAAAAGGACCTCAACCTTGTTGCTACGCTGGATGCAGAAATGGCTTATAAAGACGCAGAATTTGTTATTATCGCTGCACCGACCAACTACGACAGCAAAAAGAACTTTTTCGACACCAGCGCTGTAGAAACAGTAATCAAGCTGGTTATGGAGTATAACCCCAATGCGATTATGGTAATCAAATCCACCATTCCCGTTGGCTACACCAAGAGCATCCGCGAGAAAACAGGCAGCAAGAATATTATCTTCAGCCCGGAATTCTTGCGTGAAAGCAAGGCGCTGTACGATAACCTGTATCCGAGCCGCATCATCGTGGGCACCGACCTGGAGGATGAACGCCTGGTGAAGGCTGCGCATACCTTTGCCGGCCTGCTGCAGGAGGGCGCAATCAAAGAGAACATTGACACCTTATTCATGGGCTTCACCGAAGCAGAGGCTGTTAAACTGTTCAGCAACACTTATCTGGCACTGCGCGTTTCCTATTTCAACGAGCTTGATACATATGCAGAAATGAAGGGACTGGACACCCAGCAGATTATCAACGGCGTTTGCCTTGATCCGCGTATTGGCAGCCATTACAATAACCCCAGCTTTGGTTATGGCGGTTACTGCTTGCCTAAGGACACCAAGCAGCTGCTGGCGAACTATGCAGACGTACCGGAAAATATCATCGAAGCGATTGTTGAAAGCAACAGAACGCGTAAAGACTTCATCGCTGAGCGTGTGCTGGAAATTGCCGGTGGTTATGAAGCTAATGCTGAATATGATGCACAGAAGGAAGGCAAAGAGCCTGTAATCGGCGTATACCGCCTGACGATGAAATCCAACTCCGACAACTTCCGCCAGAGCAGTATTCAAGGCGTAATGAAGCGCATTAAGGCCAAAGGTGCGAAGGTTATTGTTTACGAACCTACGCTGGAGGATGGCAGCACCTTCTTTGGCAGCGTTGTGGTAAACGACCTCGAGAAGTTCAAGGCTGAAAGCCAGGCGATTATTGCTAACCGCTATGACAGCTGCCTGGATGATGTGCAGAAAAAAGTATATACCAGAGATTTGTTCAGAAGAGACTAATATGGAATAAAGTGGAACACCGACGTCCGCCGTACCGAGGGTACGGCAGATGCCGGTGTTTTTGATCGCTTTAATATTTGAGAATTATACTCGAATATCGTGCAATAGAAAAAGCGCTTGCCAAATGGCAGGCGCTTTTTGAACAGGAGCCTACTGCTCCTTAGCTAACAGGTCCTTGAAGTACTGGTGCTCTTCGGGTGGAATATGCAGCTTTACCATAGCTTGGTCAACAGAACAGCTGTCGCTGAGCATAGTATTCTTTATAAAACGAATAGTAGCTTCTGAAATGCCTTCAGCCTTGCCTTCAGCTCTTCCGTCATTAATGCCAGCCTCATAAATTTGTTTGCTGAAATTATCCATAGTTGCGAGTCCCTCCTTTGTGGTTTTAAGATTATTGATACATTGTGAAAGCTTTCCTTGGCTAAAATCACCTGCGTCGGCGGTAGCAAAATATTGCATAAGCTGCGCAATACTGCTGTTGTCGTCAATCTCTGCGTTGATATAGCACATATGCAGTCCGTCATTGTAGGGAGTATTGGTATCGCCTAAAAACTTTAAAATAGGGTAGCAGGTTTTGCCAAGCTTCCAGATATCTGTCTGGCTGATATAAAAAATGTGCAGCTCGGGTACAGATGCATAAGTCTGGTCACCCTTAAAAAAGTATTCATTGATGATAGTTGATGCGTAATAAAGCATCCTCTTTTCGTGTGCAATGCCGCCATCTGCCTTCTGAATTTCAATTTCATAAAGCTTGTTGTTGGCATCCTCAGCGAGTACATCCATGATGATGCTGTGCGAGGAGAGCTTGCTGATGACAAACTGCGTTTTATTCTTTTTGATTACCAGTGTTTTGATACCGGTCAGAACACGCAGGATATGCTCGCAGGCCTCTTTGTCCTCTAAAACAGCTCTGGCAAGCAGGTCGTTGAACAAGGTCATGCCCAAGATGTGCTTTTGCAGCTCTTCCTGTGTCAGCAAAAGACTGCTTTTGGATAGTTTTTTGGTCATAGTTTCCTCCTTTAATTATAATATTTGCTTCAGCAAAATACAACATGAGGTGCTTAAGAAAAAAAGCAGTACACATAGCATCCGGGAAATTCGGATACCGTAGGTACTGCTAAATACTACCGACATGAGCCGGTAGGCCCTGCTTATTTTGTTGTGAATGTGAAGCTATGTTAAGTATAAATAAGAGGGCAACGAAAGTCAAGCGAAGATTCTGAAAAATCGTACAAACGTGATAAAATTGCGACATACAGGTTTAGCCAACAGCATATAAAATAATCTTGAAACATAGAATATAGTTTGCTACAATATATTACTGTAGACTGTTTTCGATAAGCAAGCGATATAATATACACTTGCAATGAACAAATTTATGAGCTTAGGAGATGCTAACTGATGAAGAAACTACTTAGTGCTATAGCAATTGCTGCAGCCTTGGGCTGCAGCTGTGCCGCCGCCAGCCCGCTGGTTACGGCTGACGTGCCGCTGGACAGCAGCTATTACGGTTATCTTGATAAGCTGGAGGGCATGGGCTATATCCAGGATATGCCTGCCAATACCAAGCCTTATAGCCGCCTGGACATGGCTAAATGGGTGCTGCAGGCTGAAGCAATTGCCCAGAGCAAGCCGCTGCCGCCATACCTGCAGAACAGGCTGGATGCAATGCGCGAGGGACTGGCAGAGGAGATTGCTTACCTGCAGGGTGCAGGGAAAATCAATAATGTGAAGCTGCGTGGTGCGAGCGTTGACCTTTCCTATCTGCAGCAGGACAGTGCTGCGTATAAGTATAATAACGCCAAGGCACATTGGCAGCTTTTGAACCACAATAATAATGGCTATCTTTATGGCGATGGCTTTAACGCTGTGGGCACGCTGCACATCAGCGGCAGCCTGAGCAAGGACCTGGCTGTGGGCATTACGCCACGCTTCAGCTGGGACAAGGACGAGCATGGCGATGCCAGCCTTGTTGAGGGCTATGCCAAAACGCATTTGGGCGTGTGGGGGATTACTGCCGGCAGGCAGCCGATGTCCTGGGGCGTAGGGCGTGCAGGACAGCTGGCCTTTGGCAGCAATGCAACACCGCAGACAGCAATTAAACTGAATTTGTTGGAGCCGCACACCTTTGACAACGGTGCGTTAAAGTTTTTGGGTAAGGCTAATGTCAACTTTTACGCCAGCAGGCTGGAGGGCAACAGAGTTGCAAGTTCCGGTTCGGCGCTGGAAAAGGACCATGCAGCTCTTGTAGGTGTGCGCGTAGATATTATGCCGACGGATGCGTTTACGATTGGCCTGGAGCGTATGTCGATGCTCAAGAAGTTCAACAAGCATTGGCTGCTGGGGGATAATGCAGATGATGATGAAAAGGATAATTGGAACGATATTGCGGGCCTTGATTTTAAATACCGCTTCCCGGGCGTGCAGGTTTATGCTTCACTGTATGGCGAGGATCAGGCGCATGCCTTCCCCTGTGAAAATGCTTATAATGTTGGCATGTACTTTCCGCAGCTGGTGCCGGACGGCAGCTGGGATTTGCGCGTGGAGGCTGCCAAAACTAATGACGTCTGGTATGGCCATTGGGTGCTGAAGAATGGCTGGACATATAAGGATGCTATTTTGGGAGACTGGCTGGGCGCAGATGCGAAACGCGTTTATGCGGAGGTTAACCATTATCTGGCGGATGGCGGCAAGCTGGGACTGAGCTATACCTGGGCTGATATGCAGCAGACGGCGCAGCATGATGGCGGGCTGCAGGAGGTGGAGCTGAGCTACAGTAAGAGCCTGCAGAAGGATTTGCTGCTGCATACTGCTGTTGGCTATGGCAAGCTGGGGGACGATACCAGCAAGCTGGTGGCTGTTGGCCTGAGCTGGGAGTATTAAGCATAAAGTCTGCAAGAGTTTAATATATGCTAAAACATGAAAACACCGACGTCTGCCGTACTTGGAGTACGGCGGATGCCGGTGTTTTTTGCTTATTTACATGTAAGTGTCGCAATTAAATATAACGCTGCAACCCTTCCGTCTGCTCGCAAAGCTCGCAGCCACCTTCCCTTTCAGGGAAGATATATCAGACCTGCGGAAGGCTAATCTTCAGAAATTAGACTAG
>OLSD01000683.1_pt1 | contig 32022 bp, 23 predicted proteins | sample 1672211 | NCBI WGS metagenome assembly OLSD01 (sample SAMEA3136659, study PRJEB25190) | human gut metagenome | reverse complement strand
GTCGCCAAGGACTTCGACTTCTGCGACATCGACACCTTCGACATGTCCGACCCGGAGGCCTACTCCAAATACGACTGGTCGCTCTACGGCACCGTGATCAACTGCGGCGCCTACACCGCCGTGGATAAAGCGGAGACCCCCGAGGGCCGCGTGACCGCCTGGAAGGCCAACGCGACCGGGCCGGCGCTTCTGGCCCGCACCTGCGCCGGGCACGGGATCACCCTCGTCCACGTGTCCAGCGACTACGTCTTCGACGGCACCGCCGAGGTCCACACGGAGAACGAGCCGTTCTCCCCGCTGTCCGTCTACGGCCAGACCAAGGCCGCGGGCGACATCGCCGTGGCCGGCTGCCCGCGCCACTACATCATGCGCTCCAGCTGGGTCATCGGCGAGGGGCACAACTTCGTCAAGACCATGAAGGGGCTGTCCGACCGCGTGGCCGACCCCGAGGACGGGCTCGGGCAGGTCACGGTCGTGGACGACCAGCTGGGCCGCCTGACCTTCACGCGCGACATGGCCGGGGCCATCTTCCACGTGCTGGGGACGCACGCCCCCTACGGCACCTACGACTGCACCGGCTCCGGCGCCGTCAAGTGCTGGGCCGATATCGCCCGCGCCGTCTTCGAGGCCGCCAACGGCAACGGCGAGAAGGTCGTGCCGGTTTCGACCGCCGACTACTACGCGAACGCCGCGGGCCCCATCGCCCCGCGCCCGGTCCACTCCGCGCTCGACCTGTCCAGGCTCGAGTCGGTCGGCTTCCATATGCCCGACTGGGAGGAAGAGCTTAAGGGGTACATGTCCATGCTTTAACATCCAGTTATACTATCTGAATGAACCGATGGTGTAAGAAGGGCTCGCTGATGGCAGAGCCCTTCATGCGTTATATTGCATGGTGTAATGCGCAGTAAAACTAATCTCTGTTATTAAATTGGGCGGTATTGAATGCTAAATCTTCTTTGGATCATTGGGAATGGATTTGATCGGAACCTTGGTCTCGCAACTGATTACCGTTCTTTTTTGAAGAATCGCTATTTTAAAGATGGCGTTCAGAATAAATATAGGGATGAGCTTGTAAAAAGAGTTGAGGGATTCAGCCCAGAACGAGCGTCTGAACTTTGGTGTGATTTGGAAAATCTTCTAGGCAGAGCATCAGCGTTTTATGAAGACGACGAAGAATTATTTCATGAGACATTTGAGAATATTCAAGATGAGTTTTTAGATTACGTATTTAGAGAGTCCAGCCGTATGCCCGTCGAGCTTCCTCAGGAGGCAGTTCAGGAATTTCGAGCATCAATTAGCAGCTTCTATACGAGACTCACTGCTGTTGACGTATTAAAAGGGCTCCCCGCTTTGATGTCGACTTCTGAAGACGTGACTGTGCACGTTTTGGTTTTAAACTATACAAATACCGTCGATCGTTTTTGGGATGAGATTGGGAAAGATCAGCCCTTTAGTAAGTTGATTGTCAGTACTACGCCTAAGTTCTTTTATCAAGGCACGCTTCTTCATCTTCATGGAGAAATCAATGATGGGGGCACTGCTACCAATATTATATTTGGCGTTTCAGATTCTGATCAGATTACATCTCCCGTTTATTCCTCTAAGGTGGATTTTCAAGAGCTTTGGGTTAAAGAAAAAAAGAACTATGGAATTTATGGCAATACGAAAACCGCTGAGATGAGTGAACTGATAGCTAAAGCCGATAGCATTTGTATATATGGCTGCAGCTTGGGAGAAAGCGATGGTTACATTTGGCGACAGGTGGCTGACAGGTTGTCAGATTCGGCATGCAGGTTTTATATTTTCGACTATGGTTTACCCGATCGTTCTACGGAGGCTGCCAGGGCTTATCAGAAACGACGTCGTGATTTGGCCCGACGTTTCTATGAGGTTGCAAATGTGGCTGCAGAAGATGAGAAATCGATATCAGATTGTTTTTTCCCGGTTGAGTCAACTAAGGTCTTTAATTTCAATTCACTTGTTTAATTGATTGGACCGCCTGTGTCTCGTATCGACGATTTCGGGCGGATGTTAGTTAAAGCTCCAGTGTTCGCACTTTGGTCATTCTAAACATAGGACTGTTCGGGCGTTCCAAACTGTAATGGTGCATTCGTTGGCGCATTCAAAAAACTATCTGCTTTGAAAGGCATCTGGGTGCTGCTGAATGCTCCTGCATGTCGATGGCGCCGTCGTCGAAACGGGGCATGGCGAGCATGTCCGGCGTCGGGTCTGATAAGATTTCCATAGCGGTCTTCGTCCTTTCCTAGAACCTGTTGTTGTGGTGATTTCAGATTCTAGGACGAAGGCCGTTCTTCGTTAAACGGGCGCTAGGGTGTCACCCTTACACCAACATTTTCGACGCGATCATGCGGTCGGCATAATTCTCTGCCCATACATCGGCTTTGCCATTTCGCACAAAGTAATTGTTGGACAGGTCGGTTGAGCGGTAGGCGTAGCCGTCCTTCTGGTAGTTTGCCGTGTGGTCGGAGTGGGCGATTGCCATGAGCTCGTCGGTCAGGCCACAGTACAGATGGCGCTGGTCCAGGTCCCCGTACCAGTTGTCGCTGGTGTCGTCCCAGGTTAGGTCCATCTGGCACCATTTGCCGTCGATCTTTACGGCGTTCCAGGTGTGGCCGTTGCCGGTAATGCGGCCGTTGGCGATGCCCGCGGCGTCAAGGAGCTTGGAGTAGATGCGCTGGTAGCTCTCGCAGGTGCCCTGGTGGCGCGTGAGGCCGCTCTCGGCCGAGCACCAGTTGAGGCTGTGGTCGTACTCCAGCTGGTCGAGCGTCCAGTCGTGGAGCCACAGCGCCATGTCGTATTCCGAGCCGTTTGTCCCTTGCCTGCACAGGTCCACGGCGTCGTTGACGATCTGCGTGACGCTCGGGCGGGCGGCGTCGTTTACGGTCACCTCCGCCGTAGCGCGCAGGTAGTAGATCCCCTTGTCGTTTTGGGGGTCGTTTCTGTCGTTGTCCATAAAGTAGAAGTAGATGCGGTACGTGCCCGATGCCGTGAAGTCAAAGGTAAAGTCGTGGCCCGCGGTGCCCAGGCTGCAGTAGCTGGCCCATGCCGGGCGCGACGGGTCGCAGCCGCTTTCCTGGCTGCCGCCGTCCCAGTAGGTGGGCACGTCCATGCGCGCCTTGGCCTGGGACGAGCCGTTGGTCTGGGTTACGTGGAAGGTCGTCGCGGTGCCCGCGGGGGCGTCGTTCCACGTGACGGTGAAGGTGACGCCGTTTTGGGTTGCGGTGGCGGAGTGGGCGTAGGCGGTTTGTGACGTGGTGGAGATTGCGGCGGGTGAGGGGCTGGTTTGGGCTCGGAGGGATGGGGTGGGGGTGCCGGTTGCGCTTTCCGTGTTGGCTGCGCTGATGCCGGTGGATGTTGCGGTGCTGTCCTCTACGGTATCTGCTGTCGCATTTGTGTCGGTGCCGTCTTCGGCCTGGCCTGCGTCGCTGCTCGTGGCGTCGGCTTGCGACTGTTGCTCGGCTGTTGCCCGAGGCTGGATGGCTTCCGCTATGGCTGCCATAGGCATCGTCGCGCCGACCATGGACGTGCACGCGATCGCGCAGAGCAGGTAGTAAAGGGGTCGTTTCATAGCGGAGCCTCTCGGTGAGCAGCCAATAGGGTCCGAAGGCAGCTCCAGGCCAGCACTCCGCACATATTTTGTTGGGGATTATTTTACGGGAACCCCGGTCAACATCAGCGAACTTTCTGGGGAATGTTGGGGAGGGGGATGGTTGTTGGCTTTCTGTTTCCCCATCTGGCGGCTATGCGGCATGCGTTGGGTTGTCTATGCGTGCTGCGGAAGCTTCAGCGCGAGTCTGTGTTGTTCCTCCGTGAGGCTCGACACGGGCGTCTTCCAGGAAAAGCCTGTGAGTTGGCTACCCAGATCCAGCTCTGCGTGGCCATATTCTTCGATTTTGCATCCAGGGTGCTTGGTATCGGGCCTCAGGCGGCACTCGACCGGGTTCGACCCGATGATTCGATATTCCTGCTGGTAAGCGTACTTGGGCGTTTTGATAAGTAGGTTGCAGATCGTGCCTTGGAAAATTTCCTCGATCAGCTTTGGTCCGGGGATGCCATAGGAGATGGCGCCGTGGGCGTATACCTCCTCGCCGCCGGTGGTGTGGCTGTCTATAAGGCGCGCGAAGCTGTCGTACCGCACTATGCCGATCCATCCGTCTGCACATCCGAACTCCCGGATCATGCGCTTCGGGATTTGGACAGAACCGTCGACGATGTCGTTCTCGCGGACCGTGTACATGCAGTAGATGGGCAGGCGGTAATTGCCGTAGATGCATGCCGGGAGGACCATGGACGCCTCGAGCGGATCGCCCTGTTCGCCAGGCAGGCCATGATAGTAGTCGGCTGCATTCATATAGAGATGTCCGTTCAGCAGGTCGTCGATGTACACCTCCTTGGATGCGAACTTTAGTAGGTATGCGATGTTGTCTTTGAGCATGGCAGCTCCTTTCATGGGTGGTGCCCCGGGCCGCTTTGTGCGTCCGGGTTGCTTGCCACCAAGGTAAGGGCGCTTGGTGGGACCCTCGTGCCGGATTGGCGTGGATTTGCGACGCTTGGGTGTGCTGGCTCATTGGGACTCTGAGGCTTGTACAGCAAAGAACTCTGGGGGCTTTATTCCGACCTGCTGCGAAATGGTCTGCTAGTTGATCGGTTATAGTAACTCAGCTCAGCTTGACTCTGCGATGTTCACTTCCTTGTTTGCTTCAAGAGCAATTCGATACTGGTCTGCGTATCCGAATTCAAGGGATACGCATGTCGATGCATCGAGGTCGAAAACGTAATTGTATCCTGGGACCGAGACGATAACAGATACGAAGTGCCATGAGTGATCTCGGGATTCTTTTTTCATGTTGGAGAGCGCTTCGCGAAGCATTTCCTCGTCAGCAAGAATATTGGATCTGACAAACAACTCGTTTCTCCTAAAGAGTTCGTAGTCACCAGAGTCGAGTCTGTCCAGCTTTTTTCGAAGAGCTTCAATAATCGGCTCGAATGAATCCGTACCATTTGGACCAAACAGGACTCCTTTTTCGAAATGCGCTCCACATTGCTCAATAAGTTCGATTCGGCGTTTTTCCTGAGAAGAATCATTCTCGTATAGGAGTTTGGAATAGAGGGATTCTGCCTTTCTGCTGTCTTGCGATTGGGAAGCTGTTACCTCGATGCCTAGGGACTGCGCCCGATCGATCAGATCCGGTTTGTCGCTGTAAGCCAAATTGCCATATTTGTTGCTATCGATAAATTGCAGAACATGTCTCGCATAACACTCCCAGATATCAATCTTGGTCCTACCAAGGATGGGCTTGACGTAGCTTTCGCTATCAATGGGGCTATGCATATGGCTCACTTCTGGTACTCGAATCTCGGGGTTAATGTCTGCCTTATTGTGCAATATTTTTTGTCCTCGCGGCGTCCTATCCTTTTAGAAAAACACTGACTGTTTGGAGGATAGCAATGGAAACAACCGCTGAAGAGTTTGAAGAAAGGCGCAGGGTCTTACTGCAAATAGCTGAGGCTTATGCAAATCTTTTATATACGTATAAGACGCAGCTCGTTGCGGCAGACAGCGCCAACGGACTCAACAACCGTTTATCCGTAATGCAGACTGTTTTGACATCGGTTTCCGCTTGTGGCTTTGTAAGTATCTGGCTATCTGGAATGGAAATTGCGGCGCTGGTTGCCGCCGGGCTATCTGTCATCAGTCTAGCAATAACAATTTATCTTAAAGGGGCAAACTTGAGCGAGAGGGCAAATTGTCATGGCGCTACCGCAGATGCAATTTGGGTGATTCTTCAGGGGTATCTATCACTTCTTGCCGACAGCCGCTCATTTGATTTGGCGGAAATCAGATCTCGTCGCGATTCTCTTCAAAAGGAAGTTGCTTCAATTTACGCAAAAAGCCCTATGACAAATCCCAAAGCCTATTCAAAGGCCCGTGAAAGGATTAAGGCGGGCAACTGTGGGTTTTCTCCGGTAGAGATAGAACAGATTCTCCCTGTTGGATTGAGGGATCTGGTTAGATAACTGAAGGGACCAACATGGACGAAAAGCAATCTTTTGAGAATTTCTTCGAATCAATTTCGCTTGATTCATTGAGTGAGTATCAATCGTCGATTGAGTCATTGACGAAATTATTGAACAAAAAATACTACGATTTGGATTCTGTCGATGATCATTGTCTTGTGGTTGGATCAGTTGGTCGGCAAACTGCTGTTTCCGAAACTAGCGATCTTGACCTTTTGTTTGTACTGCCGCAGGAAGTTTATACGAGATTCAATGCCTATGACTCTAATGGGCAGTCGGCGCTTCTCCAAGAAGTCAAAAAAACAATTAAAAGCCGTTACCCCAAGACTGACATAAAAGGTGACGGACAAGCTGTAGTGATTAACTTCACAGATAGGTTTTATTCGATTGATTTGGTTCCTGCTTTTGAGCAGGACGACGGATCGTTCAAATATCCCGATTCAAATGATGGTGGGTCTTGGAAAAAGACGGATCCTATTCCTGAGCAAGATGCCTGTTCTACTCTATTTGAAAAGACCGATGGAGATGGCAAAAGGCTCTGCAATGCTTTAAGGGTTTGGAAAAATACTCTCGGATTCCATTTCAAGGGACTGCTCATCGATACTCTTGTTAATAATTTTTACAGCCAGGATGACCGCTCAGGTGAACCTTATGATCTTTTGGCTGATCTCTTTGAATTTCTGTCCGAGCAAGATCGCGAACAATCATTTTGGCATGCCCTGGGTAGTAACCAGCAGGTTACAAATGATGATGGCGGGGCGTTTGTGCCAAAAGCCAAGAAAGCTCATGGAAAACTAATCGATGCCACTAGCTCTGATGAAAAAGAGCAAGCTCTCATTGATTTATTTGGAAAGTCATTCTCCGACGCTGTTGTCGATGGTTCTTCCGATAGTGAAGAAGCCCAATTTGCTTCCAAGTATGGCGTGGCCATTGAGGAGCGATTTGTCGAGGATATATTTAAGGTTGACATTCGTCGTTCGATGGATATTGATTGCGAAGTTATACAGCGTGGATTTAGACCCTCATTACTTAGGGATATGTTGTCTAGGCATTGTCCTTTGCTACGAAGGCGTTCGCTTCACTTCTTTGTTGTCAATGCTGCTTCTTTTAGAGATTGCGTTTTTTACTGGAAAGTTCGCAACTGCGGTGAAGCTGCATTTCAGAGAAACTGCATCCGAGGCGAAATTCAACGTGGCAATAAAGATGGCTTTCATGATGAGAAGACTGATTTTGTTGGCCCACATTATGTTGAGTGCTATGCGGTTAGGAGCGGCGTTTGTATAGCACGATCTAGAATTGAAGTTCCTATCAGTTAGCTCAAAGCACGAATTGCGTTCTTTGATCTGGTTTGATTATCGCCCAGCTGGGTCGATAAGCGTCGCTGTAAGATGTTCTCAGTGATATAGCCGTCGTGGACTCTACGTGAGGCGATGACAAAGAAGGGTCGTTGTTCGGTTTTCCGGCAACGGCCCTTTGACGTTTCCGCGACAACTGGATGTTGTCGCGGGCTATCCGCAATTACTTTGCGCCATTTTACGGGGACTATTGTGGAACGAGATTACTTAATACTAACCGCGTCTTTTGCGATGTTCTGGAATTTGAGGAAAGGCAGCGCTACGGTTTGCGTCCAATGACGGTTTCTGTGACCGGTTCGATATGTGCCATCGAGCTTGGATGGCTTTCTGGAGAGTACTGTTATTGGTCCGATTACAATACAGTTGTATCCTGCCTGAGTGAAAATGATGCCAATGGCGCTAAACTGGTCAGCAAAAATGATGTGAATAAAACTCGGATAACCGAGACGACCTCAAGGCTTAAGGAGCAAGGTGTTTCCGTTCTTGAGGCCAAGTATGTGCCCGGCGCTTCGGCGACCATCGTGTGTATTGGCGATTCCTCTAAGATTTCGAGTACAGCCGGTAGTGACTGGATAGTTGTTGGCTAGGGGATTTAACTCCGCTTTTTGCAAATATTGAAATCGCTTTTGTGGACAGGGCGCATAAATGTGACGTTCACTTGATGATGGAACTTGGTACAACGTTGCGGCTCTGCTGATGTTTGATTTGGGTCTGGTTTAGGACTGTCGCTATTTGTGGTGACGACAAATATAGTCAAGGGCGAGTGCGTATGTCTGCCATGGTATTTAAAGACGGCCAATATCAAGCCTAAGACACATATTGATGGTAAAGTTACTTGAGACAAGGTCGCAGCTAGTCATTGATTGCCCCGATTGGAGCAAGTCCTCTGTTAAAGATGGACTGAGACGTTTTTACCAATTCGGGTCCGTGCATATGGTCATTCCATAGTCACGGACCCGAAACCGTGCCTACGGAATGACCATATGCACGGACTGTGCGGCCTTGTCCTTATTGGAATCGAGGTGCAATGCTCTGCGACTGTATCAGTAAAACTGATTTGAATATTCTTAGAAATCATCTGAGGGTTAATCGTGACGTTAATAAACTGCCCTTGTTTATCTTTCCCTGCGGCGGTGACCAGAGCCTGTATTCCTCTCGACGTTTCTTTAGAGCTTATGTGTCCAACAATCACACCAAGGCTTTAAAAAAACGTTTTTTGTCTTACTGCCGAAGACGTAGCGGCGGAAATGGACGGTTCGAGACTTAATTTACTTCAGCAAGAGGCCATGCTTGCCGACATATCTGACTGGATATTGATTTTTGCAGAGAGCTGTGGATCTTTTTGCGAGTTGGGTGCTTTCTCCGCTTTGCCTCATGCTGCTTGGATTACCTCTGTTGCTGTTGGAAAGCAATATAAGGGCTCTCGGAGCTTCTTGATTGATGGGCCAGTGGAAGAAATAGCCACGGGCGACTCTTCGCTTAACAAAGTCTTTTACTTAGACTTAAATAACCCAATGTCTTCGCCTGACTTGTGCCGCTTTGTTTCTGAACTAAGACCCCTTATTGGTGTTAATGCTACTAAGCGGGGCAAGGCTAGCCAAAAGGCCGCTAGAAAGATGATCAATCTAGACGAGTCCAAGATTAACGTGGGCTCGCTCGTCCATGAGTTACTTGATTTGCTTCAAATATTGGGCCCCATGTCGGAGACCGATTTACGAACGATATACTGTGCGGCCAAAGGCTTCCGTGCTAGTAAGCTCATAATATTCTCGCCCATTTTAAATGCAGACATGAAAAATGCCGGCGTTCCGATATCTTGGTCGGATGTTTGCTGCATGATGAGAGCTACCGGTCTTGTTTCTAAAGTGAGATGCAATAGGGGTCCGGATTATCTGATTAAAAGCACGATCACCTTGATTCCTATTTCATGTTTAAGAGATACGAAGACCGAGATTTCTTAAATATGAGGGCGCGGGTAATCCTTCGTAAGAGATCAATGGGGTATGGAGGCGTTGCCGGTGTCTATTGCGGATAGAATTTGCTTCGACCTTGGAATGACAAATCGTCAGCTATTGGGCCTTGTAAGCTCAACGACAGATAGGTATCACTGTTTTTTTGCCGGTGGGAGAAAGATTGTTGCGCCTCGGCCAGATTTGAAGCTCGTCCAATGTTGGATTTCGGACTATATAAATACGGAGTTTGATATAGATCTTCCTTACGCTACAGCCTACGAAAAGGGCTCAAGTGTCTGCCGTAATGCCGGGCTCCATGTCAAGAACAGTCATTTTCTTCTGCTTGATATTTGCCATTTCTTTGAGTCCTGCACTCAGCAAATGGTCAGGAATCTGTTTTCAGGGGGAACGTATCGGTCGACAAACGCTGAATCTCGCTCGCGTCTTACTGCAGACGATGTCGATCTTCTCGTAGCTTTATCATGTTATCGGGGTTCTCTTGCAACGGGTTCTCCGTGTTCGCCCTTTATTGCCAATCGCATAATGGCTTCGTTTGACCATGAGATTGCAGCTAGACTAGGCGAAAGATTCGTCTACTCGCGATACTCTGACGATATCTGCATTTCATCAACTGAATGGATAGACTCTGCGGAGATTTTAGCTATTGTCGATGACCGCCTAAAGCAAAAGGGTTTTAATCTGAATAAGGACAAAACTCGCTGTTTTGGACGAGGGCACCTACGTAAAATCACGGGCATCTATCTCGACTGCGATGGCGTCCTTCGACTGGGGCCTCAAAGAAAAGCAGAGCTAAAGCGCTCCTTATACCAGGTGCTTATGCGCGAGTGCGATCGTAATCACGCCCATCGCGTTTTAGGCCACTTGAGCTTTTGTAAACAGGTTGAACCGGAGTATTGCAATGCACTTTTAGCTAAGTACGCGAGCTATGGTAAGGCTGTGTCTAGCGGAGGCGTTATGCCAGCGTTAGTGGAGCTCGCCTATGGGTAATTGTTAGGTGACCCTCTGTGGGGGTCACGTGACGGTTGTTTCGGTTAGCTTTTTGAACCACTCTCGAATCGGTTGCATATTCTATATAGCAATATACAAAAGCTCTTTGGGAGCTTTAAGGGTGACGCTTTCTGTTAGAGAGTGTCGCCCTTTTTTCATACATGTATTGTGTGACGTGCTAGCTAAACGCCATTCCGGCAATGGGATGGTCGAGTATGCTCGGTTTGGCACCGTGCGCCTGCTGTCATTGGTGTAGCAAGCACTTGATTTAGTCTACTTAAAGTCTATAATCAAAGAAATACTCTGATATATCTTTTCAAAATAATGAAAGGAATGTTGAGGACGATGCTTTGCCAGTTCACTTTCAGGAACTATAGATCCTATCGCGACGAGGCGGAGCTTTCCATGCAGGCGACGCCGATGAAGGAGTTCGAGCGCTCCCTCATAGTGTGTCCTGACGGGCAGGGCTTTCTACCGGTGGCCGCGGTGTATGGACCCAACGCTGGCGGTAAGTCTAACCTGCTCGAGGCTCTTGATTACGTTCGTTCGGCGGTAGCCAGACCGATAAGACTGCTGTCTGCCAGTGCTGATACGGCAGAGGGTGATCGCCCTTCGATACCCCGTTGTTCTGCGTTTGAGTTCGATGATGTGTCTGCTGCCGAGCCCACCGAGTTCGAGCTCTATTACCGCGCGGGTGAGCATGAGTACCGCTATGTTCTGTCCGTGCACGCCGATGAGATCGTGTCCGAAGGGCTGTGGCGGCGTAAATTGGGAGCGTCGCGTACAGCGATGCTGTTCGAGCGCGAGGATACAAAGGTTGAACTCGGCCCCACACTGCGTAAGCTTGTGACGGCTGCGAGGTTCAACCCGAGCCTGCCGTACCTATCGTTCCTTTGCATCAACTTCGACGCACCGGTGGTCCAGGAGGCGGCCAGCTGGTTTCTTGACGCTGTGTTTCTCAACTACAACAGTTCCTACTTAGAGCGGATGCTCGAGCAAATGCTCGACGAGGGTGACTCGCGTGAGGTCACGCGTTTCCTGCGCGCTGTTGATGTGCGTATCGATGGCTTCAGAGTGGAGAGGGCGCCGGAATGGCGCGGCCAGCGCGTCTTCGTGAGGCACGAGGTGGGCGGCAAGACGTACGAGCTGCGTTTATCCGAGGAATCTGCCGGAACCCAGAAGCTCATGGGGTTGGCTGCGTATCTGATGACAGCGCTTGAGCGTGGTGGCACCGTTGTGGTAGACGAGCTCGACGCCAAACTGCACCCGAAGCTTCTTCGCTATGTGATTCTGCTGTTTAAGGATCCTGAGGTCAACAAGAGTGGCGCGCAGCTCATCTTCTCGTCCCAGGATGTGTCAACCATGCGAAACGATGTGTTCCGCCGTGACGAGATATGGTTCGCTGCGCGCGGCGAGGGGGAGGCGAGCCAACTGTGGTCTCTCGCCGACATCCACGAGGCAAACGGTAATCTGGTAAGCAAGAACGCGGCTTTCGACAAGCAATACCTGTCCGGTCGCTACGGCGCCGATCCGTATCTCACCCGCATCGAGGAGTGGGATTAACATGGTGGCGAAGAAGTCGAAGGGTTGGCGTAGCGGCAAGCGAGAGGGCCGCTCGCGCATGGTTCAGATGACGCGTCATCTTGTAGTGAGCGAGGGTAAGGAGACCGAGCCTCGCTACTTTGAGGGTGTGCGTGCGGCGTTGGGCGCGGCGAACGAGCGTAAGGTTGCCATTGTCGTTAAGGGGACCGGCAAACACACGCTTGACCTGCTTGACTTCGCCGTCGAACACTGCCGCTATGCGCCCGAGACGTTCGATCGCGTGTGGCTCGTGTATGACAAGGATGACTTCCCTGCGTCCGACTTTGACGCGATGGAGTGCAAGTGCAACGAGCTCTCTGATGGTTCGAGGACCTTCCATGCGTTGTGGTCCAACCCCTGCTTCGAGCTGTGGCCGCTTCTGCACTTTCGCTACACGACCGCGCATATGTCCGCGTCCGACTGCCAGCATGCCCTCGCGCAGGAGATGTCGAAGAACTTGGGCATCGAGTACCGCAAGAACCTGGACGGGATGTTTAGGGCAGTGGATGATAGGCGAGGCGAAGCATTGCAGCGTGCTGGGCGCCTCGTCGCGTACCATAGGGAACTGGGTAACATTAAGCCATCTGTGCAAAACCCTGCAACTAAGGTGGGCGAAATCTTCGATGTAATCGGGCCGTATCTGGTTGGCTAGGCGAGTCGCTGGATTGGCTTTCCGGTTAGTGCGATTGGCGGATTGTACTGCGCTATTGCGAGTCCGGTGCGTAGGAGAAGTGCGGGGAAAATCGAAACTCGCCGAGCGCACACCGATTTTTGCCAACAAAACTGCAGGTCGCGGATGCTCAAAACAGGGGCCTGTTTGACAGATCTCGGTTTTTCACCGCACCCCCGATTGGGCGCTCATTTAGCACTCTCGTTGTTCCCACATCCTTTAAAAAAGTTCTTAAAACAGCCTTAAAAGCGCTCCAGCTCGCGTTGACAGCGTACAATACGCATGTTTGACTATGACAAATGTGGATTTTAGGGGAGGGGTGCGCCATGGAGGTGCTGGTTGTTGGCAACACCGCATATGTTGACGATGACTTTTGTGCCAAGGCGTTCCCCGAGGACCATGTGCGGGTCGTAGCCGCGCAGGACACACGCCGCGACGAGTCATCGCCCCATGCCTCGTGGAAAGAGCTTCTGCAACACCTGGATCAGGCCTACGAGTTCGAACGCGTGGTCTACCTGTCTAATTACCTTACCCCGCATACCGATACCGTGGGCGATATCGAGCTGCTGCGCACGGTCTTTCGTGCGTGCGCGGGTCGCCGGGTCCAACTGCTGTATGTAGCGGGGCCCGCGGGTGCCGAGGGTGCCGCCGATGCCGAGGGGCGAACGGGCAAGGGAATTATCGCCCGCGCAGCCAACGACCTGTGCCGCTACTACGCTGCTCGCGAGGGCGTTCAAACCAAGATCCTGCGCGTGCCGTTCCTGTATACCGCGTCTGCCGCGCTGGAGGACCCGTTTTTGGTGCCGCTGTTCGACGCGTGCTCAACCGGATCGGTCGCTCTGCAGGGCGCGCAGGATGCGGCGTTTCCCCTGCTGTGTGCCGAGGAGCTTGCGGTGCTGGTACGCCGTATCTTCGACAGCTGGGATGCCTCCTTTGAGACGCTCGACGTTGCCGATACCTTTCATCACGCGTCAGGTGAGGTGGGTGAGGCCCTCAAGGCGCTGTTCCCAGGGCTTTCAGTTGCCTATGGCGATTCTGCCGGCTACGCCCTGCCCGTCAGCGACGTCGTTCGCGTGCGTTATGGTTGGTTTCAGCGGTACGACCTGCTGCGCGATCTTTCGACCATTCAAGCGCGTTGGGATGCAGGCCGCGCAAAGAAGGTCAACCCCTTGCGTGCCGCCATCGACCGCATCCAGATGCGCTCGCTGCCCATCAAATGCCTGGAGACGGGCGTTGCCTGGGTTCTGTTCGAGGTGCTGGAGCATCTGTTCTCCCAATCTGCCCAGCTCAACGTGCTCGATTATCGCCTGCTCTACGTTGTGCTGATCGGCACGCTGTATGGCCTGGACTTTGGCTTGGTCGCGGCGCTGCTGGCATCGGTGGGCTTGGCCGCGAGCTGCTTTACCCAGTACGGCTATACCTTCCAGGGCCTGTTCTACGAGCCGTCCAACTGGCTGCCGTTTATTGCGTACTTTGTGGTGGGTGCCGTTTGCGGCTATGTGCAGCTGCGCAACAGCGAAGCCATTAGGGCGAAGCGCGATCAAAACGAGCTCGTGCGCAACCGCAATACGTTCCTTACGCAGCTCTACCACGACGCGATCGAGGACAAGCGCGCGTACAGGCGCCAGATCGTGGGTCGCCACGACAGCTTTGGCAAGATCTTTGCCGTGACGCAGGAGCTCGACGTGCTCAACCCGCGCGATATCTATCGCAAGTGCTGCGAGCTTCTGGGCGAGATCCTCGAGAACGATTCGGTGGCGATCTACCATGTTTCGGGCGGGGCATTTGCACGCCTGGTGGCAGCAAGTCCCGCGATTGCCGAATATGCCGCACGCTCGCTCACGCTTGAGCAGCTTGCACCTCTTTTGGGCGACGGGGTTCGTTCGAACCTGTGGGTGAACCGCGAGCTGACGCCGGGGCTTCCCATGTTTGGATACACGATCGAGCGCGACGGGGCACCCGCCGTGTTGATCTTTGTGCGTAGTGCGGCCGAAAACCAAATGACCCTCTATTATCAAAACCTGTTCCGCATCTTGTGCGGTCTGGTCGAAAGCGCGCTGGGCCGTGCTTTTGACTATGAGGCGGTGGCGCAGGATAAACGCTGCGTTGAAGGCACTTGCGTGCTCAAGCAGGCTGCCTTTGGCCAAGAGCTCGCGGCGGAGCAGGCGCTCGCAGATAGCAAGATGGGGAGTTATTTGCTCCTGCGCGTGGTACCGGGCATAGAGCCTGTCGGCGAGCTGGTGGGCGCAATTGGGTCGGCAATCCGCGAGAGCGACGCAGCGGGCTTGGTCGACGGCGACGTGCTCTACCTTCTTATGCGCCAGGCAAAGGCGTGCGATCTGCCCATTATCCGCGAGCGCCTGAGCGCAAAGCAGATTGTGGTGGAGCCCGTCGACGGCGAGGACATCGTGGCGCTGCTGCAGCACATCTCTTACACCGGTGACGGTGAGGGGGGTGCCGCTTGATCTCACTTGTCGTTGCTGCCGTCTTGCTGCTGATTCATGCACTGGTTTGCCTGATGCTGTGGACGCTTATGAAGCTGGGCCTGCTGCCGGTGCGCGGGCACATGCTGGCTGTGATAGTGCTGGTGCCGCTGTGGGGCCCGTTGCTGGTGGTTCTGCTATCGGTCCGCAGCGCGGTGTTTGGCGAGGGGCTGAAAGAGTCTGCGCTGGAGTCGCTGCGCTTCAACGACGAGCTGCATCGCAGCATCCTGGTACACGACCGTGACGCCGATGCAGGCGTGGTCCCGCTCGAGGAGGCGCTCATCGTCAACGACCCGGCATACCGGCGCCGCCTAATGCTCTCCATGCTCACCGAGGAACCCGACGCGTACCTGGCGCAGCTGCAGGCGGCTAAGCTTAACGACGACGTTGAGGTGGCGCACTATGCCGCGACGGCGGTGGCGCAGATCTCCAAGGAGTCCGACCTTAAACTGCAGCAGCTGGAGCGTGCCTTTAAGACGGACCCGAGCGCGCAAAACCTCAACGAATACTGCGATTTTCTTGGTGAATACTTGGGCTCGGGCTTGGCTGAGGGGCGCGTGGCTCAGATTCAGCGCCAACAGTACGCGCGCCTGCTTGCGCGTCGCTGCGAGCGCGAGGATACCCTTGAGCTTCGCGTTCGATATGCGACGGCGCTGGCCGATGTCGGACAGATCGACGAGGCGCAGGCCGTGACCGACCAGCTGGTGATAGACGTGCCCGAGGAGCAGGAGGTTTGGATGCTTTGCCTGCGCCTGGCCGTGATGCGCCGCGACGGTGACGAGGTCCGCCGTGTGATCGATGCGATTGACAAGCAACATGTGTATTTGAGCGCCGACAACCGCGAAAAGTTGGCGTTTTGGCGCGACGGGGAGGAGGCCAGATGAGCGTGGCGCAACATATCCGCGACCGTGCAGGGCGCTTTCGTTGGATGGGACTCCTCGTGGTGTGGGCGGTCTTTATTGTCATGGCCGCCGTGCTGCTGGTGGAGCGTGCCGGCGTGCAGTACAGTGCGGGCCAGCATAAGCTGGGGATGCTTGCCGCCAACGATGCGGTGCCGGCCTCCTCGGCAATCTTTGGCCAAAAGCCCACGTGCCTGGTCATTACCGATTCCGATCAAGCTGGCGTCGAGGACGTAAAGGAACAGTTCGACCAGATCCTGCTCGACATGAAGATCGCCCATCGCGATGTTGATATTGCCACCGACGGTGCGGACGCGATCCCATCGCTCACGTCGTTTGATCGCGTGATTGTGCTTATGCCCTCGCTTGACGGACTGGGTACGCATCTGACCGATCTGATGAGTTGGGTGAGTGCGGGCGGCTCACTCATGCTGGGCATGACGCCAGATAACTCGAACTACCTGCAGGCTGTTGCTTCCAAGCTTGGGATCGAATCGGCCGGATATGACTATGCGACAGCCGAAAGTATTGTTCCGAGCGATGACTTTATGTTGGGCGGAGGAGAGCGTTACGAGTTCTCGGATCCCTTCGATTCTTCGCTTTCGGTTTCATTGCGCGAAACGGCGCGCGTATGGGCAAAGACCGGTGACGCGGGCACGCCGCTCATTTGGTCTAACGATTGCGGCAGTGGTCACACCGTGGTGTGCAACATTGGTATCTACGACAAGGTCATGCGTGGGTTCTATGCTTCGGCCATAAGCTTGCTGGGTGATGCCACGGCCTATCCGGTCATCAACAGCGCCGTGTTCTATTTGGACGACTTTCCCAGCCCCGTGCCCTCGGGCGACGGCACCTACATCAAGCGCGACTACGGGCTTTCCGTCGCCGATTTTTATGCCAAGGTGTGGTGGCCCGATCTGCAAAAGCTCGCGCAAAAATACGGCATTCGCTATACCGGCGTGATGATCGAAAACTACGAGGACGCGGTCAACCAGACCGAGCCCGCGCGCCAAGCCGATACCACACAGTTCCGCTACTTTGGCGGCATGCTGCTGCAGATGGGCGGAGAGCTGGGCTTTCACGGCTACAACCATCAGCCTCTGGCACTCTGGGACACCGATTACGGCACGTTGTACGACTACAAGACGTGGAAGAACAAGGAAACGCTTGTCGCATCGCTCAACGAGCTTATCGCGTTTCAGGACGAGGTGCTGCCCAACGCGCACGGCTCGGTCTACGTGCCGCCGTCGAATATCCTTTCGGCCCGTGCGCGCAAGCTTATCGGCACCGACGTTCCGCGCATTAAGACCATCGCCAGTACGTATTTTGAGGACGGCACCGACCTGCCCTACGTGCAGGAGTTTGGCGTGGCGAGCGACGGCATTGTGGAGCAGCCGCGCATTGTCTCGGGCGGCATGGTCGACGATTCCTATATGCGCCTGGCAGCCGTGTCCGAGCTCAACATGCACTATGTGAGCACGCACTTTATGCACCCGGACGACCTGCTCGATCCCGATCGCGGCGCTACGGAGGGCTGGGAGGTCTACAAGGGTGGCCTGACCGACTACCTGGAGTGGCTTACCAAGTCTGCGCCCGACCTGCGTCGCCAGACCGGCTCGGAATGCTCTGGTGCTATCCAGCGCTTTTCGTCGGTTACGGTGAGCGTGGATACAAGTGCAGATGCCTGGACGCTTATCCTGGGCAATTTCTACGACGAGGCGTGGCTCATGTTCCGCGCCAACGACGGCGAGCCGGGCGCAGTCACGGGTGGCGAGATTACGCATCTGACGGGCGACCTGTACCTGATCAAGGCCACGGACAAGACGGTGACCATTGCGCGCAAGGAGGGTAGCGACAAATGAGAATCTGCTTGGTACTCGAGGGTTGCTACCCCTATGTACACGGCGGCGTATCCACCTGGATGCACGGCTACATTACGGCCATGCCCGAGCACGAGTTCGTGCTGTGGGTGATTGGCGCGCATGCTGCCGACCGCGGCAAATTTGTCTACGAGCTGCCCGGCAACGTGGTCGAGGTGCACGAGGTGTTCCTGGACGATGCCCTGCGGCTTTCGGGTGAGCAGCACGAAGCCAGTTTTGACGACCGCGAGCGCGAGGCGCTACGCCGTCTGGTGTCGCTCTCCAATCCGGACTGGGACGTGTTATTCGATGTCTTCCACCGCCGTCGCGTGCATCCGCTCTCGTTTTTGCAGAGCCGCACGTTTATGGATATCTTTCGCGACGTGTGCCTGGCCGAGTATCCCTACACGCCCTTTGCCGATGCATTCCACACCATGCGCTCCATGTTGCTGCCCGTGCTCTACCTGTTGGGCAGCGAGGTGCCGGTGGCCGATGTGTACCATGCCATCTCGACCGGCTACGGTGGCCTGCTCGCCTGCCTGGGCTCAAGCGTTCACCATGCGCCGGTGCTGCTGACCGAGCATGGCATCTATACCCGCGAGCGCGAGGAAGAGATCATTCGCGCCGATTGGGTGGTGCCGTCGTTTAAGGACCGCTGGATTCGCTTTTTCTACCTGCTTTCGGAGGAGACCTACCGCCGCGCCTTCCGCGTGACGAGTTTGTTCCATAACGCCCGCAAGACGCAGATTGATATGGGCTGCGATGCGGACAAATGCCTGGTCATCCCCAACGGCATTCAGTTCGACCGCTTTAAGGACATTCCCTTAAAGCCCGATGACGGCTGGGTGGACATTGGCGCGGTGGTGCGCCTGGCGCCCATCAAGGACGTCAAGACTATGATCTATGCCTTCTTTGAGCTGCACGAGCGACTGCCCAAGGTGCGCCTGCACATCATGGGCGGCGTGGACGACGAAGAGTACGGCGCCGAGTGCCACGCGCTGGTCGATACCCTGGGCGTGCGCGACCTGATCTTTACCGGTCGCGTTAACGTGGTCGAGTACATGGAAAAGCTCGACTTTACAATTTTGACGAGCATCTCCGAGGGCCAGCCGCTTAGCGTGCTGGAGTCGCTTGCAGCGCGTCGTCCCTGCGTGACGACCGAGGTGGGCTGCTGTCGCGAGCTGCTCGAAGGCGCCCCGGGCGACGATTTTGGCGTGGCGGGATTTGTGACGCCGCCCATGTATCGCAAGGGCTTGGCTGATGCCATGGAGCGCATGTGCGTGAGCCGCGCCCGTCGCATTGAGATGGGGGAGCGCGGGCAGCGTCGCGTTGCCACGTACTTTTTGCACGAGCAGATGCTCGCCAACTATCGCGCGCTGTACGACGAGACGGCGCAAGCGTTTGACCTGCCCAGAGAGGGGGAGTAGCCGGTGGCCGGAATTGGTTTTGAGCTCAAGCGCCTGTTTAGGCGCAAGGGCCTGTTTGCCACGGTGCGCGCTTACGGCTACGCCGGCATTGTGTGCACGGGCCCCATGCTGCTGGGTGTGCTGCTCCAGGTGGGTACCTTGGTGCTGTGCGGTCTGTGGGGCGTGGGGCGCGCTAACCAGGACTTGCTGGTGTGCATGGTGACCTATACGCTGCTGGCGTCGCTCACGCTCACGAGCTTTTTCTCCATGCCGGTCACGCGCTTTTTGGCTGATATGTTGTTTGCCGAGCGCGAGGATGAGATACTGCCTTCGTTTTGGGGCTCCAACGCCATCATGCTCGTTGCGGGCACGGTGCTCTACGGCGTCTTTTTGCTGTTCTCGGGCGCCACGCTGCTGCAGGGGCTGCTGTGCCTGTGGCTGTTCAACATTATGATCGTCAACTGGAACGGCATGAGTTACCTCACGGCCATCAAGGACTACCGCGGCATTCTGTGCAGCTTTGCGGCTGCCATTGGCGTGGCGTGCCTGTGCGCCCTGGCCGCGCTGGCGCTGGGACTGCCGCCGGTCGAGGGCCTGTTGGCGTCAATTGCTCTGGGCTACGGCGTCATGCTCGCCTGGGACGTGGTGCTGCTGTACCGGTATTTTCCTCAGAGCGACCGCAGCCCCTGGCCCTTTTTGCGGTGGCTCGATCAGTTTATGCCGCTGGCGCTCACGGGTCTGTTAACCAATCTGGGACTCTTTGCGCACCTGGTGATTATTTGGGCCGGTCCCATTGGCGTGCAGGTCAAGGGCTTGTTTTATGGTGCGCCCTACTACGATGTGCCGGCGCTCATTGCGTTTTTGACGATCCTGGTCACGACCGTCAACTTTGTGGTCTCGGTCGAGGTCAACTTCTATCCGCGCTACCGCGACTACTACAGCCTGTTCAATGACGGCGGCGTGGTAGGCGATATTGTGGTGGCAGAGGAGGAGATGCTCTCCACGCTCAACAGCGAACTGCGCTTTTGTGCGCTCAAGCAGCTGTTTGTGACCGCGGCGGTCATTTCGCTCGAGACCACGGTGCTGTCGGCCCTACCGTTGGGCTTTAACAACCTTATGCACGGGTATTTTCGCACGCTGTGCGTGGGCTATGGCCTGTATGCCGTGGGCAATACGGTGATGCTCATCTTGCTGTACTTTACCGACTATAAGGGGGCCGTGCTGGCTTCGGGCCTGTTTGCCGGTGTGGCCGGGCTGGCGACTGCCGTTTCGTTGCTATTGCCGCAGCAGTTTTACGGCTTTGGCTTTTTGTTGGGTGCGGCGGTGTTTTTTATCGTGGCGCTGCTGCGGCTCGATACCTATACCGCCAACTTGCCGTATCGTATCCTGAGCCAGCAGCCCATTGTGGCGACCGACAAGACGGGTCGCTTTACACAGCTGGGCCGCTTGCTCGACCGTGCCGAACAGCGCTATGAGGAAGGCCGACATATGGGCGTGCCGCACGGCGCGTTTGAGCGCGCAGTAGTTCGCGTGTATCGCAAGCATTGGGGAGGTTCTGATGACCGATAGGATGATGTCTCGCCGTCGCCTGTTTGAGGCGGCTGCCGGTGCGCTGTTGCTTTCGGGCTGCTCGGTGCAGGAAGACTCCTCGACCAAAAAGGTCAAAAAGCAGGACAAGATTAAAAAGGCTGAGGCCTCGAATGAGGCCAAGCACCTGCGCGACAAGGACGAGCTCTACGAGGTCTACGATGACTCGGGCATTGTGACCATGTACCTGACGGTCTCACGCGGCAACAGCTCCGAGAACACCGACCACAGCTGGGCCGAGATCAACACGTACTCGGTGTATGACTATGCCGACATGGGTGTGACGCGCTATCAGGTTATGGGCCTGCTGCAGCCGGGCGACGAAGGCGGCCCGGTGGCCGGCGAGGTTGGCTATGGCGAGGAAGCGCCCAATGCCACCGTGCAGGTGCGCGGTCAGACATCGAGCAATAACTCGCAAAAGAATTACAAGGTGGAGCTCAAAAAGGGCAAGGGTACCTGGCGCCAACAGCGCGCGATTGCGCTCAACAAGCACATGGGCGAGGGTATGCGTTTTCGCAACAAGATGGCCTACGACCTTATCCGCGGGATTCCCCAGATGATGGGCCTGCGCACGCAGTTTGTGCATCTGTGGGTGTGCGACCAGACCGAAAAGTCCAACGATACCTTTGAGGACTACGGCCTGTTTACGCAGGTGGAGCAGCTCAACAAGACGGCGCTTAAGGCACATGGCCTGGATAAGAGCGGGCACCTGTACAAGGTGAACAGCTTTGATTTCCATCGCTACGAGGACACTATTAAGCTTGCCGATGATCCCGACTACAACCAGGCAAACTTTGAGGGCATGCTCGAGATTAAGGGCGATTCGGACCACACCAAGCTCATCGAGATGCTCGATGCGCTCAACGATGAATCTCACAAGATCGATGATGTGCTCGATACCTACTTTGATACCGAGAATCTGGTCTATTGGCTGGCGTTTCAGATCTTGACGGGCAACTGCGATACGCAGAACCGTAACTGCTATCTGTACAGTCCTCTCAACTCAAATTCCTGGTACTTTTTAGATTGGGATAACGACGGCATGCTGCGCAAGCTGGAGCTTTCTCTTACCGGGTTTTCGGACTACGCGAGCTGGGAGCGCGGCGTGAGCAACTACTGGGGCAACGTGCTGTTTAACCGTGCGTTGCGCAGCAAGTCGTTCCGCAGCGAACTCGACCGTGCCGTCAAGGACCTGCGCTCGTATATGACCGAGGCACGCCTGAGCAAGATGGTCAAGCACTACCGCGAGGTTACTGAATCGCTGGTCTTTGCTTCGCCCGATATCGATAATCTGCCTGTCACCAAGGACCAATACGAGCAGATTGCCGCGGCGATTCCTTCCGAGATCGAGGAGAACTATAAGAGCTTTCGCGATAGTTTTAAAAAGCCCATGCCGTTCTACATCGGCGTGCCGCAGATCGATAACGGTAAGCTGCGCATTAACTGGGATGCGTCCTACGACTTTGAGACGCGCGACATTCGCTACACCGTGGAGCTTGCGCGTGACTATGCCATAAGCGACGTGGTCTTTAAGGCCGAGGACGTGCTGCTTCCCGAGGTGACCTGCGATGCGCCCGATGCCGGACAGTATTTTGTGCGCGTGCGTGCCAACAACTCCGACGGCTATACGCAAGATGCGTTTGACTACTATGTGACCGACGACGGCAAGCACTACGGCATGAGGTGTTTTTACGTGCAAGACGGCGGTAAGGTCGTGGAGGACACGTATGAGGAGGGCTAGCGCGCTGCTTGAGCACTTGGCGGCCCCGCCTGTGCGTACCACGCAGGAGCGTTACCGCCACGAGCTCAAATATCTCATTAACGAGGGCGAGCACGCCGCGCTTGCCTGTCGCATGGCGTCGGTGTTTAAGCTGGACAAGCATGCGCGGGCGGGCGGTTACACTATTCGCAGCCTGTATTTTGACGACTACTGCAACTCGGCCTACGAGGAAAAAGACGCCGGCATTCTCATGCGCAAAAAGTATCGCGTGCGCATCTATAACGGCAGCGACAAGGTGATTAAGCTTGAGCGAAAAAAGAAGTACGGCAGCTGGATCTACAAGGAGGACGCGCCGCTCACGCGCGGCGAGTTTGAGCAGATTCTGGCCGGCGACTACGGCTTTTTGCTGAGGAGCCCCTATCCGCTCTGTCGCGAGTTCTACATCGAGTGCATCTGCAACATGATGCGCCCGCGGACCATCGTGGACTACGAGCGCGAGCCGTGGGTGATGGATGAGGGCACCGTGCGCATTACGTTTGACATGAACGTGCGTGCCGCGGTGGGAAGCTTCGATATCTTTGACGCGACCCTGCCCGCACTGCCGGTTCTGGAGCCCGGCAAGCTGGTGATGGAGGTCAAATTTACGGAGTTTTGCCCGCAGCTGGTGCGCGATATGGTGCCGCCGGGCGCGGCCGAGCTCACGGCGGTCTCCAAGTACTGCCTGTGTTACGAAAAGACCGCCTACTTGCGCGGCTTTAACTACTGGGAATCGGATTTTGAGAACCGAGGGGATATTTAGACCATGAGCACCAGGGACTTTTTTAAGAACTCCGTCTTGGAGGCGTTTGGTCAGGTCGACCCTGCCAAGATCGGCCTGTCGCTGCTCGTGGCGCTCGCCATGGGCATCCTGATCTATTACGTGTACAAGCGCTTTTTTACCGGCGTGGTGTATTCGCGCAGCTTTGCCGTGACGCTTGTGGGCATGTGCGTGCTCACCTGCATGGTCACGCTCGCGATCTCGACGAACGTGGTCATCTCGCTCGGTATGGTCGGTGCTCTGTCCATCGTTCGCTACCGTACGGCGGTCAAGGACCCGCTCGACCTGCTGTACCTGTTTTGGGCCATTACCACGGGCATTACGGCGGGTGCCGGCATGTACGCACTCGTGGGGCTCACGGCGGTGGTGATCGTGGTGATGATCGCCGGCTTTGCGAGCCACCAGGACAAGGCGCGCGTGTACATGATGGTCATCCACTACACGGGCCAGACCACCGGCGACGATATCGTGCGCGCGTTTGGGCGCACCAAGTTCACCGTCAAGTCCAAGACCATGCGCGGCGACAAGGTCGAGATGGCCGTCGAGGTGTTCTCTGACGGTGTGGACATGCCCTATGCCGACGCCATTCGCGCGCTCGACGGCGTTGAAGACCTGACGCTCATCCAGTACAACGGCGAGTACCACGGCTAACTTTGTTCCGGCGTTTTAACAAACGCCGGACCGCTCGACGCTGCGCGGGCATCTGCCGGGCGATCTGCCGTTCAAACCGTCGCTCGCGTACATAAAGTACGCGTCGTTCCTCTTTCGCGGCACCTCGCCTCGGCAGCTGCCCGCTCGCTGGCGTATGCTCGACCTGGATGGGCGAGTTGATTCATTGAGCGCGTTCGCGGGTATTATGATGAAAGCGATTTCAATGACAGGGGTGCTCGTGGTTAAGATGAAAGATGTGGCCGAGCTGGCCGGTGTTTCGAGCGCCGCCGTCTCGCGCTACCTCAACGGTGGATATATCTCGTCGGATAAGGCCGAGCGCATTAAGCAAGCGATTGAGCTGACCGGATACGTGCGGTCCAGCCAAGCTCGCGCGCTGCGCACCGGCTCCACCAAGCTCATCGGCGTCATCGTGCCTAAGATCAACTCGGAATCCGTGAGCCGCATTACCGCCGGCATTGGCCAGGTGCTCGGTCGCCGTGGCTACCAGATGCTGCTTGCCAATACCGACAACGAGGCCGATCGCGAGCTCGAATACCTCGATTTATTCCAAAACCACCCGGTTGATGGCATCGTGCTGGTGGCAACTATGATCACCGACGAGCATCGCCGGGCGATTGAGTCGTGCCGCGTGCCCATCGTACTGATCGGCCAGAATGTTGAGGGCGCGGCGTGTGTCTATCACGACGATTACGAGGCTGCCTTTGAGCTCGGCCGTTCGCTTGCGGGTCGGGTGGATGGCAAGATCGCTTACATCGGAGTTACCGAAGAGGACCGCGCGGCCGGTTATGACCGCCGTCGCGGTTTTGAGGCCGGCTTGGGCGCCGTGGACGTTGTGCTTGATCCGAGCCTGATTCGCCAGGGGTCCTTTGCGCTCGACTCGGGCTATCGCGCTGCGCGCGAACTTCTCTCCGTCGATCCCGATGTTTCGTTTATCGCGTGCGCGACCGACACTATGGCGGCCGGCGCCCTGCGCGCTTTTGACGAGCTGCGCGGCGTGGGCGAGGGCGTGCGTCGCGTGAGCGGTTTTGGCGACAACGCGTTTTTGCGCGCGCTGACGGGCGGCATTCCCACTGTGCATTACGGCTACCTGACCAGTGGCGTCGAGGCCACCAGCATGCTGCTCGACACGCTCGATGGCGTAGAGGGGGAGCGCGGTCTAAAGTCGCTCAAGCTCGGCCATCAGCTCATGAATGTCTAGTCCTTGGACGCGTCTGCCTGCCTTTGAGTCCCCAGTTTTTGTTTCAAAACTACCATTCGCCGGCTTTTTCCTACCGTTCACCCTACTGTGAAAACGATTACAGACATATGAAACTGAAAACGATTACAGTGTAAGTGTCAAAGATGGCCGGGTGCAGATCGCCCGTTGGAGGAAAGGGAAGTCATGGACTACCGCAAATCAGCCCAAGAGGTGCTCAACAACATCGGTGGCGCCGGCAACGTTGTTTCGGCCGCACACTGCGCCACGCGTCTGCGCCTGGTGATTGCCGATAACGCCAAGGTCGACAAGGAGGCCCTCGAGAATATCGACGGCGCCAAGGGCGTCTTTGAGGCTCAGGGCCAGCTCCAGATTATTTTTGGCACTGGCACCGTCAATAAGGTCTACGACGAGTTCATTGCGCTCAGCGGCGTCGAGGCTGCCACCAAGGCCGAGGTCAAGGAGGCCGCGGCGCAGCAGCAGAACATCTTTATGCGTGCCATTAAGGTGCTCGGCGACGTCTTTGTTCCCATCATCCCCGCCATCGTTGCTTCGGGCCTGCTGCTGGGCATCATGAGCGCCCTCAACTTTATGGCCTCCAACGGCTTTATCGCGCTCGACACCAATAACTTCATCTACAAGATCGCCGACCTGGTCTCGGGAACGTCCTTTGGCATTCTGCAGATCCTGATCGGCTACTCCGCGGCTAAGGCCTTTGGCGCAAACCCGTACCTGGGTGCCGTCGTCGGCGGTGCGTTCATCAATTCCTCGCTTCAGAGCGCCTACACGGTTGCCTCCGAGGGCGTGCAGACCATGGTCACCGTCATCCCCGGCGTGTACAGCTTTGAGTGGGTCGGTTATCAGGGCCACGTGATCCCCATCGTTATCGCCTGCGCCATCCTCGCCTTCCTCGAGAAGCGCCTGCACAAGATCGTTCCCGAGATGTTCGACCTCTTTGTGACCCCGCTTGTCTCGGTGTTCGTGACCTTGCTTGTGACGCTCGTTGCCGTCGGCCCCATCTTTGTCTGGGCCGAGAACGCCATCCTCGGTCTGATCCAGGCCCTGCTGACCCTGCCCTTCGGCATCGGTTCCTTTATCGTCGGCCTGTTCTATGCCCCCACGGTCGTTACCGGTATCCACCAGATGTACACCGCCATCGACCTGGGCCAGCTCGCCCAGTACGGTGTGACCTACTGGCTGCCCATCGCCAGCGCTGCCAACATCGCCCAGGGTGGCGCTGCGCTCGCCGTTGCCTTTAAGACCCGCGATGCCAAGATCAAGGGCCTGGCGCTTCCTTCGGCTCTGTCCGCCTTCATGGGCATTACCGAGCCTGCCATCTTTGGCGTGAACCTGCGTTTCTTTAAGCCCTTCATCGCCGGCTGCATCGGCGGCGGTTGCGGTGCCCTGGTCTGCGCGCTCACCTCGCTTGCTGCTTCCGGCACCGGCGTTACCGGTATCTTCGGTATCCTGCTGTGCCTGGCCCAGCCCGTGCAGTACGCGATCATGTTTGCGGTCGCCGCGCTGGTTTCCTTTGGCGTCTCGTTTGTCCTGTACAAGGACGAGCCCAAGGCTTCCGAGCAGGCGTAGGATTCGCGTAAAAATAACGCCCGCAGGCTCCATCCTGTGGGCGTTTTCTTTATCTGGAACCCTTGATTTGAGCGTTCGTTGATTTAATTCGATTGGATACCGACATGTCTAACGCACTTCAGCGCGATCTTGCCAAGCTCGTTGCCAACATGGATGCAGCGGCCGCCGAGCGCGGTCACGGGCCCTATGCTCAGCATTTTCATATTATGCCGCCCACGGGCTGGCTCAACGACCCCAACGGGCTTTGCCAGGCCGATGGCGTGTTTCACGCATACTTCCAGTATGCTCCGTTTGATGTGAACGGCGGCGTCAAGATGTGGGGCCATGCCACAAGCCGTGACCTTATGAACTGGGAGTATGTTGGCGCGCCGCTGCTTCCCGATGAGCCGTTCGACTGCCATGGTGTGTACTCGGGCTCAGCATTGGTCGAGGACGGTCGCATTCGCGTGCTCTATACCGGCAACGTTAAGCTCCCCGATGCGGACGACGTTTATGACTATGTCAACACCGGCCGTCGCGCCGATACCGTGTATGTCGAGAGCGCCGATGGACAGACGTTTAGCCAAAAGCGCGTGGTGCTGGCGTCGGAGGACTATCCCGAGGATCTGACGTGCCATGTGCGCGATCCCAAAGTGTGGCGTGACGCGGACGGGCGTTATCACATGGTGCTGGGCGCGCGTCGTCGCGTTGACGGTCCGCATGTCGAGAGCCGTTTTTGCGCCATGCATGGCGAGGGCGCCGGTCGCGATGTGGGCGAGATCCTGGTGTATTGTTCGGCCGATATGCTGAGCTGGGAGCTCGAGAGCCGCGTGTCTACGCCCGAGCGCTTTGGGTTTATGTGGGAGTGCCCGGGGTATCTTGAGCTTAAGGCCGATGACGGTGTGCCGGTGAAGTTCCTGTCCTTCTCTCCTCAGGGGCTCGAGGGCGGTCGTTGGGACCGCGGCAACGTGTACGCTGCTGGCTACATGCCTGTAACGGGCGACATTACCGGTGTTGACGGTACCTATGAGCTGGGCGAGTTCCGCCTGTGGGACGCCGGTTTTGACTTCTATGCACCGCAGGAGTTCACGGCTGAGGACGGTCGCCACATTCTGATCGGCTGGATGGGCATGCCCGATGAGCCGACCTATGGCAACGCACCCACCGTGGTGTGCGGCTGGCAGCACTGCATGACGGTGCCGCGTGAGCTTACAGCCGGTGCCGGCGGCGTGGTGCTGCAGCAGCCGGTGCGCGAGATCGAGCGCCATTATACCTCGGTGCGTGTGGGGGAGGGTTCGTTGGAGGTTGCCGGCGACACCTGCATTGACGTTTTTGTTGACGGCGTCGACGGCACGTTTGCCGCGACCGTTGATGGCGAGCTGGAGCTGTCGTTTGCGCCCGCCGAGGGCGAACTGCCCTCGCGCTTTGAGATGCGATTTACCGATGAAGGTCGCGCTTCTGCCGGCTGCGGTCGTACCGTGCGCTGGGAGCCCGTCGACGAGATTCGTAACGTGCGCATTGTCGGTGATGTCTCGTCGGTCGAGGTGTTTGTGAACGATGGCGTGCTCGCGTTTTCGACGCGCATCTACCCCGAGACCTATGGCGTGACCGTTGACGCTCCGGGTGCGAGCGTGACCTACCACGTGCTCAACATCTAGGCGATTCGTCGCATATCGGCGCTATACTGCAGCCGTTGCCCACGATGCGGGGAACATCCGCATCGTGGGTTTTTGCTTTTGAAGGGGCGGTACCGTATGGGCGTACAGCAGATAGAAGAGGCCTGGGCTTTGAGGACCGGCGCGCGTGAGGCGCGGTTGCTTGCGGCCCCGCATGTGCCGGCAGCGCTGTCGCTGCTGGGTATTGTGCGTCCCAGTGACCGCCTGGTCGCGTTTGCCGATGACTTTGCCGATGCGTTTGTGCGCGGCTTTGATGGCTGCGATGTCGCGCTGGTAGGCTCGTCATCCGTTGAGGCGTTTGTCGCCGCGTCCGAGAACTTTGATGCTTCGTTTGATGCCGAGGTGCCGCACCTGTGGTGGTTTGTGAACTCCATCGGTGGCTTTGGCCTGCGTGTGCCCGACCTTCGCGCTCTGGGCCGCGCGGCGCGTGAGGCCCATGCGCTGCTGGTTGTGGACAATACCGTGGCGTCAGCTTTTGGCTGCGATTCGCTGCGTTTGGGTGCCGTGCTGTCGCTCGAGGCGCTCGATCGCGTGTGCGCCGGCAAGGCTCCGCGCAAGTTGGTTGCCGTATCGGTCGCGCGCTCGCAGCTCAAGCGCCATCGCGTGGATGCCGCGGCTGAGTGCGCGCATGCCCTGCTTGAGGGCTGTGGCTTGGCCAAGCTAGAAATGCCTGCTGACGAGGCCGGTGTGCTGGAGCGCGGGCTGGACTCGTTCGACGTCCGCATGCAGGCGTATCTCGACCGCGCCCGTGCGCTGGCCGAGTATCTGGCCGCCAACGAGATGGTGCGCAACGTGCGCTATCCCGGGCTGAGCTCGCATCCCGACCATGCGGTTGCAACGGGAATCCTCGAGCATGGTTTTGGCCCGGCAGTTGAATTTGACCTTATCGAGCGTAGCGCGGGAGAGCTGTTCGTCGCTTTGCCGGGGGAGTTTCGCACATCGCCTGCCGGCGGCGCAGCGACGCGTCTTTCGGCCCCACGCGGCAAGCAGGGGAGCACCATCCGCCTCTTCGCCGGTACCGACGACCCCTTGATCGTGGCCTCCACCCTAGACAACGCTCTCCGCAACTAGCTAAATCATCCTCAACTCCATAAGTTGCGGTGAAATAGGGATTGATTTACGGCTTTAACCGCATAAACAGTCCCTATTTCACCGCAACTTATGAGAAGGGGTTGTGTGGCTATAAGGCCCCGTCCCAAATGGGCTACTCTTTGATGCTGTCGATGAGGTCGTTGGCTTTGGTGGCGATGACGTTGTTGATGTCGGCCTGCAGCTCCTCGTAGGCCGCTATGGCTCGCTCGCCGGCAGGGGTGAGGGTGGATCCGCGGGCGCCGTCGCGCTCGATGAGCTTGCAGCCCAGCTGGCCTTCTGCCTCGTTCACGATGCGCCAGGCCTTGGAATACGCCATACCCATGCTTTTGGCGGCGCGGTTGAGCGAGTGCTCGCGGGCAATACCCTGCAGCAGCAAGACACAGCCGTGACCGAAGACGCCCGGCAAATCCTTGTCGCACGCTTGAATGACCAACTTTGCCGTCGTCTTGTACTCCATGTGCTCCACGTCTCCCCGCTAAAGTGTTTGCTGGGCAAACGCAAAGCCTGCGTCAAACCCTCGTGTGCTCTTCTTAAATCATGCATTGTAGCAGTCAAAGTGCGTTAAGATATTTCCCCAGTATTGGGCGCCCAAGGTTGGGCTGGGTCCTACGAGGCCTGCAGCCGACCGGTCGCATGGAAAAAGGAGAAACATGGCTACGTTCTTTCCCGGTGAGTCCCACACGTTTTCGGAGTATCTGCTGGTCCCTGGCTATTCGTCCTCGCAGTGCATCCCTAACAACGTCTCTCTTAAGACGCCGCTGACCCGCTTCAAGCGCGGTGAGAAGCCGGCAATCACCCTGAACATCCCCATGGTTTCCGCCATCATGCAGTCCGTCTCGGGCGTCGACATGGGTGTCGCGCTCGCTACCGAGGGCGGCCTGTCCTTCATTTACGGTTCCCAGAGCGCCGAGTCCGAGGCCGCCATGGTCAAGGCCGTCAAGGATCACAAAGCTGGTTTCGTTCAGTCCGATTCCACGCTGACCCCCGACATGACCATGGAGCAGGTCATCGAGCTCAAGGAGAAGACCGGTCACTCTACTATGCCGGTCACCGACGACGGCACCCCCAAGGGTAAGCTCCTGGGCATCGTCACCAGCCGTGACTATCGCCCCAGCCGTGATGACCACCAGACGAAGGTCTCCGAGTTCATGACCCCGCGTGAGCAGCTCATCGTGGGCGACAAGAACATCAGCCTTAAGGTTGCCAACGACGTCATCTGGGACAATAAGCTCAACGCCCTGCCCATCGTCGACGACTACGATCACCTCATGGGCATCGTCTTCCGCAAGGACTACGACAGCCACAAGACCAACCCTAACGAGCTGCTCGATAACGACAAGCGCTACATGGTCGGCGCCGGTATCAACACCCGCGACTATGCCGAGCGCGTGCCGCTGCTCATCGAGGCCGGTGCCGACGTTCTGTGCATCGACTCCTCTGAGGGCTTCAGCGAGTGGCAGAAGCGCACTATCGAGTGGATCCGCGCCAACTACGGCGAGGACGTCAAGGTTGGTGCCGGTAACGTCGTCGACGCCGAGGGTTTCCGCTTCCTGGCCGACTGCGGTGCCGACTTCATCAAGGTCGGTATCGGCGGCGGCTCCATCTGCATCACCCGTGAGACCAAGGGCATCGGCCGTGGCCAGGCCACCGCGTTGATCGATGTCTGCCGCGCCCGCGACGAGTACTACGAGGAGACCGGCGTCTACGTGCCCGTGTGCTCCGACGGCGGTATCGTCTATGACTACCACATGACGCTCGCCCTTGCCATGGGTGCAGACTTTATGATGCTGGGCCGTTATTTCGCCCGCTTCGACGAGAGTCCGACCGAGCGCGTCAACGTTAACGGTCAGTACATGAAGGAGTACTGGGGCGAGGGTTCTGCGCGTGCCCGCAACTGGCAGCGCTACGACTTGGGCGGCGCCGCGAAGCTCAGCTTCGTCGAAGGCGTCGACTCCTACGTTCCCTACGCCGGTTCCCTCAAGGACGGCGTGGGCGGCACGCTCTACAAGGTCAAGTCCACGATGTGCAACTGCGGTGCCCTCTCGATCCCCGAGCTCCAGGAAAAGGCACGCCTGACCCTGGTAAGCTCCACCTCCATCGTCGAAGGCGGCGCCCACGACGTAGTCGTCAAGGATTCCCAACAGAGCGTCAGCTACCGCTAAGCGGCTTTCCCAAGCACCGCACCTTGCCGTTCAAACCGTCGCTTGCGTACCAAAGTACGCGTCGCTCCTCTTTCACGGCAATCTGCGGCACTTGGAAAACCCGACCATGCTTGGGCTGGTAACAATTAGCGGTTGATCCACAACCACGTTATTTAGATAAAGCGAGATGCCTGCAAGTCGCAGGCATCTCGCTTGTTGTATTTGCTATCATCATGCGAGTTAACGATGTGGCGGGGCGTTCTTACCTTTGCTCGCTGCAAGTTCCGCACGAGCCGAAGAGCAC
>OLSD01000682.1_pt1 | contig 32022 bp, 31 predicted proteins | sample 1672211 | NCBI WGS metagenome assembly OLSD01 (sample SAMEA3136659, study PRJEB25190) | human gut metagenome | reverse complement strand
CGCCATTCCCCCACCTCCGAACCGTCCCTTCCAGTAATTCTTATTCTACCATACAAAAGGTGGAAAAGCCAGCATTCCAAGGAAAAACGAACCAATCGGATTCCCGCATAGATTGCCTTGCGTTATGTTGAAATCAGTTCCTTCTTGTCCATCCTCACTTCGATCACGATATGTTCCTTCTCCCGAAGCCTGACAACAAATATACCTTCTCATTGTTTTACCTTGTATCCCTCTGCCTCTCCTCCTCATGGCATTCCCCGTTCCTCCTCCGAGGCGGGCAGCGTCAGTTCAATCGCCGTGCCGCTTTCGCCGCTCTCCCTGACCCGAACGTCGCCGCCGTGGAGATGGGCGATCTCCCAAACCAGTGACAGCCCCAGTCCCACGCCGCCCTTTTCCCGGCTGCGAGACTTATCCACCCGGAAGAAAGGCTGGAACACGCTCTCACGGAAGTCCTTCGGAATGCCGCAGCCCGTGTCTTTGATCTCAATCATCGCTTCTTCTCCCCGGCGGGACACGGCGGCGCTTACGCTTCCGCCGGGGCGGTTGTATTTCACGGCGTTCTCCACCAGATTGAAAATGGCGCGGTACACCAGCACGTCGCTGCCGGTGATCCACAGATCCTCGCCGCTCTGGGAGAGCGTCACGCCGCTCTTCTCCGCCAAGGGCGACAGATCCGCCAGCACCTCCTCGATCATGGGAGCCAGCTGGATCCGGTCGTTGCGCGGCACGGCCTTCAGCTCACTCATGTCCAGCAACGTCCGCACCATTCTGGACAGCCGTTCGGTCTGCTCCCGCATCATGGCAATGGTTTCCGCGGTTTCCGGGCAGCTGTCCCCATGGTCTGTGGATATGTACAGATCCAGCCGTGCCTGCATCAGCGCCAGCGGCGTGCGCAGTTCATGGGCGGCGTTGCCTACAAACTGCTGCTGAGCGTCGAAGGCCTGCTTCAGCCGCAGCAGCATCTGATTGACGGCGCGGCTCAGCCGGCTGAATTCCACCGCCTCGTCCTCGCTGAGGGTGATTTCCGTCAGACTCTGCAGCTGCACGCGCTCCGCCTTGGCGGTGAACCGCTTCAGCGGCTTTAATGCCCTTCCACTGACAAAATACGCCACCGCGCCGCCCAGCACGGTCACCGTCAGCGCGATATACCAGCCGCGCATGCAGAAGCTGTGCTTCGCGCCGCTCAACTCCACCACGAACTCCCCATTGAAGCGCTCCGACATGTCCTTCCACTGTTCCTCCGGAATATCGACGCGGATGGCCAGCGGCCCCTCCTCCGCGTAGTGCATTACATAATTGCCGATGGAATCCATGTAGGCGTGGCCGGAGGAGCACAAAAGCGTCTTCATGGTCACGCAGGCCGCCGCCAGCAGCAAAATGGTCAGCAGCGTGATCCGCCATTGCAGAGACAGTCGCTTCATGGTTCACGGCCTCCCATCAGATATCCCTCGCCGATGCGGTTCAGAATCGGATCGTAGCCCAGCGCCACCTTCAGCTTTTTGCGCAGGGACGAGATGTGTACCCGGATGGAGTTGCTGAAGCTGTCCACGCTGCCGTCCCACACGTGCTCCATCAGCTCCTCCTGGCTCACCGGCCGCCCCTGGTTGAGCAGCAGGTATTCCAGAATGCCGTTTTCCTTGCGGGTCAGGGCCACGTTCGCACCCTTGGCCTGCGCTGTCCGCTTCACCGTATCAAAGGACAGCTCTCCGCAGCGCAGTACCGCGTCGTGCTGCACAAAGCTGCGCCGGGTCAGACTGCGTACCCGCGCCTCCAGCTCCTCCAGATGAAAGGGCTTGACCAGATAGTCGTTGGCTCCGCAGTCCAACCCCTCCACCTTGTCGCTGATCCGGCTCCGGGCGGAGAGAATCAGCACCCGGGTCTCCCGATCCCGCTCCCGCAGCGCCCGAAGCAGCTCCATGCCGTCCCGCCCGGGCAGGTTCAGATCCAGCAGGATCAGGTCGTACTTCTCCGCCAGCAGCCAGTCCAGCGCGGAATCGCCGTCATAGCAGGCGTCTACCTCGTAGCCCTTTTGCTTCAAGCTTTTGGCCAGCGTGTCGCACAGCGCCCGCTCGTCCTCCACAATCAAAATCCGCATGCCGCGCCTCCTCTGCGTTCGTGTGATTACGTCCAGTATAGCATATCGGCATAAAATGCGCATAAAGTTTTCTATTTTAACGTGGATTTTAACCCCCATATCGTATAATGCTCCTGCGAGAAAAAACGAAGGAGGGATTCCCCATGAATCTCATTTCATCGGCCGCGGGCAAGCGCGCCGCGAGGCTGGGCATGCTGATACTGGGCGCGGCAATGCTGGCCTACGGTGCTTGGCGGGGCGAGGCCGGCACGGTGCTTTCCAAGGCTATTCGGATCTGTCTGGAGTGTGTAGGCATTGGATAAGAAGAAGAAGGCAAAGTCGAAGACCCCGCCCGTTTCCGGCTTTCTCGCCCGGTTCCGGGGCTTGCTACAGGCATGCGCCGTGCTGCTGACCAATCCGCATCTGCCCAACCTGCTCAAGGGGAAGATCTACCGCGGAGACGCCAAATACGTCTGCGTGCCGGGTCTCAACTGCTACTCCTGTCCCGCCGCCACGGGGGCGTGTCCCATTGGGGCGATTCAGTCGGTGATCGGCTCATCCAAGTTCAAGTTTTCCTACTATGTAACCGGCACGCTGATCCTGCTGGGCGTATTGCTTGGGCGCGTTGTGTGCGGTTTCCTGTGCCCCTTCGGGTGGTTTCAGGAGCTGATTCACAAGATTCCGCTGCCCAGAAAGAAGCTGTCCACAAAGAAGCTCAGACCGCTGCGTTACCTCAAGTACCTGATTCTGCTGCTGACGGTGACGCTGCCGCTGATTTTCACCAACGAGGTGGGGATGGGCAACCCCTTCTTCTGCAAGTACCTGTGCCCGCAGGGCGTGCTGGAGGGCGCGATCCCGCTGTCCCTGGCCAGCGAAAGCGTCCGAAGCGCGCTGGGCAGCCTGTTTACATGGAAGAGCATGGTACTGGGCGCGGTGGTCCTTCTGAGCCTGCTGTTCTACCGCCCGTTCTGCAAGTGGCTGTGCCCGCTGGGCGCGTTCTACGCGCTGTTCAACCGGGTATCGCTGACGGGCATGCAGGTGGACGAACACAAATGCGTTCACTGCGGCCGATGCGAGAAGGCCTGCAAGATGGACGTGGACGTAACGAAGACCCCCGATCATCCCGAGTGCATCCGCTGCGGCATGTGCGTCAAGGCCTGCCCCACGGGCGCGGTCAGCTTCCGCTGCGGGCTGGGGCGCGGGGCGAAGAAAGCAGAGAATCCAGCCGGCGGAAACGCCGCGGAGATAAAAACGCAAGACTGAAAAAGTCGACCAACAAGAACGGAGGATATTTTCAATGAAAATGATGAAGAACTGGATCGCGCTGCTGCTGGCGCTGTGCATGATGGCTGCCCTGGGCGTTGCTTCCGCCTGCTGCACCGAACCGACCGGCATGGAGGAGCCCCAGACCATGGAGGAAACCTGCGCCTGCATGATGGATGGCAAGGGTGTGGACGGCTGCGAATGCATGGATGGCATGTGCGGGGACAAATGCGCCTGCGGCGAAGGCTGCAAGTGCGCCGAAAAGCGGCTGGATATGCTGGCTGCCGAGATGAACGCCCTGTTTGAAAAGAATATGGAGCTGTGGAACAAGCTCTTTGGCATGATGAGCAAGCAGCCCGATATGAGCATGACCTATGCCGATTATCTGATGGAGCAGCTGGAGGCTGCGCGCGAAAAGTTCACCCAGGACGAGTACAAGCTGCTGCAGCAGGATATCGAAACCATCCGCAGGCTGGATGAGGAAATGAGCAAGCTGCAGGAAAAGATGATGCCCGGCGATACCATGACGATGGATCCCAGCATGCAGGACGGCATGACGGTGGACGGCAGCATGGCCATGATGGAGGACGATACGGCCCCCAAGTTCCCCGCCTTTGAGGGCATGGATCTGGATGGCAACGCTGTGACCAGCGAGCTGTTCAAGGACAATTCCGTTACGGTCATCAACTTCTGGTTCTCCGGCTGCGCGCCCTGCATCGGTGAGCTGGGCGAACTGAACACCCTCAACGAGACCCTCAAGCTGCGCGGCGGCGCGGTGATCGGCGTCAACACGGACACCCTCGGCGGCGATAAGCGCATGATCAACGAAGCCAAAAAGCTGCTGGAAAAGAAGGGCGCTGCCTACCAGAACATCTACTTCCCCGAGGACAGCGAGGCCGGCATGCTTGCCTACAGCATCATGGCCTTCCCCACCACCGTGGTGGTGGACCGCAACGGCCGCCTGGTAGGCGAGCCGATTCTGGGCAGCATCAACAATGAAGCGCAGATGAAGGCGCTGCAGGCGCTGATTGACGAGGTGCTGGCCAAGGATATGATGACGCTGGATAAAGACATGATGATGAAGCCAGACGGCAACTAATCGGCAAAGCGGCGCAGACAACATCCCGTGCGTAAGTACTTCACAGTTTGTTCAGCTTCCCTTACGTTTTTGTGAAAGGAAAACTGCACCATAAAGCCTGCGTTTTTTCAACTGTGAAATCAAAATTAAAGGCCTGATCGCCTGCATTATAAGCAGACCGTCAGGCCTTTTACATTATGTTGTTTTAAACAAAATCTGGCACTTGACAAAGCGCCAAATGACGTTTATACTATGTATAAACAGCGAGAAGGAGGTGCTTCCATGCAAGTGCAGTTAAAACCCTGGGGGAACAGTCAGGGAATCCGATTTTCAAAGGAATTTCTGAAAAACGCCGGTTTTCAGCCCAACGATATGCTGACTGCGGAAATCTCAGATGGAAAAATTATTCTGAGCCGCGGCTTCCGACATCGCAGCCTGAAAGAACGCGCGGCAGAATACGGCGGAAAGCTGAATCTTTCGGGAGAAATTGACTGGGGCGAGCCTATGGGGGACGAGGTGTGGTAATGCTAAGCATCCAACAGGGCGATATGCTGAAAATCAGCGGTCTGCCTTATCCCATGATTGTGGTCAGCAATGATTTTTTCAACCAGGAGGGAAAGATCATCGCGTGCCCCATTGTACGCAATGCAGCAGAAGGTCCTTTGCATATCAGGCTCAAAGATTCTTCTGCCGAAGGCTACGTGCTCTGTGAACAACTGAAATATATCGATCTTGCAACCAGACGGTTTTCCAAGCTGCCCGCAACACACCACTTCGACATTATCGATATTTCAGACGCCATCATGGGCATTTTCGACTATCAGTGCTTATAATCCGCCCGGCTTCAGGCTCGACCACACCTCGTCAATGTATCGTTGACGGGGTTCTTTCTTTTTCTGCTCCTGTCTGGCATTCCATGCGCGCATCTTCAAAAATCCCGGCATGTCCATGCGGTCGATTTCGTCCATGCGCCAGCCGGATTCCAAGAGCGAGTTGTAAGTGGAATAAATAAATTCAGGCAGCGTCAGAACAGTGGAATCTCTTTCGCTTCCGCCGTTTTCGGCGGACTCTCCGGTTCCTTCGTGATTGATAAAAGCGGTGATTTTTTTCGGTCAGCGCCTCTGCGTCGATTGCGTATTCCGGCAGGGCGGCATTGTATTTTGCCGCAAGCTGTACGACGTTCGTCCACCACTGTTCGATTTTCTCGACATAGGCGGGGACGTTGCGGACACATTCATTTCCGGAGGCGCGCAGACTCGGAATCATGATAAACGCTACGGCGAACAGAAGTCCCACTACGATGACGGCGCTCAAGGTCAGACAGATCAGTCGCTTCAGCCGCGCGCCCTTCCACGCCGCAGCCTGTCCCATTGCGCTTCCAGCGGCCGCAGGAGGGTATTCATTAAGAAAGCCATCCCGCCGCCAAGCAGGAACGGAAAAAAACAGCGTTCCGATTCTTCCGACAACGCTGACTACACTGCCGAAGTTCATCAGCGCCCACGCAAGCAGGATAAGCAGCGCCAGCGAGCAAAAGACATAGCGAAGGTCGCTTCGGTCGAGCCGGAATGTCTTCGGCTCTGCGGAAGTATCGCGCTGCTCCGACTGATGCTCGCTCTGTGTTTTCTATTACATTTTTTCTTCTCAGTTCTGCCGCCTGCGGCGTCTCTGGAAAAACTTAACTGCCTCAGCCACGAGAATCACCAGCACGGCCAGGCACAGCGCGACGCCGTATTCGGCAGCGCCCACCGGCGTGAAGCCAAAGGCGTTGGCCAGGAACGGAACCTCCAGAACGGCGGTTGTGAGGATAAGCGAACCGATCATTGCCGCCCATAAAACCGGGTTCTGCCCGTGCAGACTGAACACGGAATTGCGCTGTGAGCGAAGATTGAAGGAATGGAAAATCTCGCACATGGACATCGTGAGAAACGCCATGGTCATGCCATGCTCCGACACGCCCGCGGGAAGCGAGAAAACGCCCGTTTCAAAGAAATTGCCCATCCAATAGGAAAGTATCGTCAGCGCCGTGACGAGGATTCCCTGATAGATAATGTCGCCCAGCAGCCCGCCGGCAAAAATTCCTTCTCTGGAATTTCGGGGCGGCCGGTTCATGACGTCCGGCTCCGCCTTTTCCATGCCCAGCGCCAGCGCCGGGAAGCAGTCGGTCACGAGGTTGATGAACAGCAGATGAACCGGGTTCAGCAGCGTGAAGCCCATGAGCGTGGCACAGAATACGCCCAGCACCTCGCTCATGTTGGAGGCCAGCAGGAACTGGATGGCCTTTCGGATGTTGTCGTATATGCGCCGTCCCTCGCCCACAGCCACGACGATTGTGGCAAAATTATCGTCCGCCAGCACCATGTCCGCCACGTTTTTCGTCACGTCCGTTCCCGTGATGCCCATGCCGATGCCGATATCGGCCGATTTAATGGAGGGCGCGTCGTTCACGCCGTCGCCTGTCATCGCGGTAACGGCTCCGCGAGCCTTCCACGCCTGGACGATTCGCGTTTTATGCTCCGGCTGAACGCGGGCGTACACGCCGTATTCCGTGACCCTCTCGCGGAGCTGCTCATCCGAAAACCTGTCCAGCTCGGCGCCGGTAACAGCCTGGGATTCGTCGGTGATGATTCCCAGCTCCTTGGCAATCGCCACCGCTGTATCCCTATGATCGCCGGTAATCATGACCGCGCGGATTCCCGCGCCGCGACATTCCGCAATCGCGGCCTTGACCTCCGGGCGGATGGGGTCGATCATGCCGGTCAGCCCCAGAAACACCAGATCCCTCTCCAGATATTCCGGCGCGTTGTTTTCGGGCTTTTCCGCCCAGTCCCGCTTTGCGACGGCGAGGACGCGCAGCGCCCTGTCCGCCATGGCCTTGTTGCTGTTCAGGATTTCCCGCCGCTTCGCGTCCGTCATGGGCAGGATTTTTCCGCTTTCAAAATAGTGCGTGCAGCGGGAAAGCAGCGCGTCCGGCGCGCCCTTTGTGTATTGAACAAAGCCCTCGCCGCTCTTGTGAACGGTGGACATCATCTTTCGGGCGGAGTCAAAGGGCGCTTCGTCAATGCGAGGGGACTTTTTCTCGAGGTCCCGCTTTTTCGCGCCGACGGAGCAGGCGAAATTCACCAGTGCGCACTCGGTCGGCTCGCCCTCGGCCTGATCCTCATCGTTCAGCACCGCGTCGGAGCACAGCGCCATCGCCGACGCGACGGAAAGCGTCTCGCCGATGTGCTCCACGACGGTCATTTTGTTCTGCGTCAGCGTGCCCGTTTTGTCGGAGCAGATCACCTGCGTGCAGCCGAGCGTCTCGACGGCGGTCAGGCGGCGAATGACGGCGTTTTCCCGGGACATTTTCGTCACGCCGATGGAAAGCACCACCGTAACCACCGTCGCCAGTCCCTCCGGAATGGCCGCAACCGCCAGAGAAACCGCCACCATGAAGGTCTTCAGCACGACCTCCAGCGCGTGACCGCTTGCGGTCAGTTCGCCCCGCGCCATAAAGAGATTAAAGGCAAAGATGAACACGCAGATGCCCAGCACCATCTTGGACAGCAGTCTGCCCAGCTCGTCCAGCTTCCGCTGCAGGGGCGTCTGCTCGTCCTTTGTATTTGAAAGCACGCCGGCGATCTTGCCCATTTCGGTGCTCATTCCCGTGGCGGTGATTACGGTCTTTCCGCGTCCGTAGACAACGGTGGAGCCCATGTAGCACATGTTCTTTCGATCGCCGAGCGGAACATCCGCCTGCTTCTGCGCCGCACCCAGCGCGTCGAGCATTTTGTTGACCGGCACGGACTCGCCGGTCAGCGCCGCTTCCTCGATCTTCAGCGAGGCGCTTTCGATGATGCGGCCGTCCGCCGGCCTCCAGCAGAACGACATCGCCGGGCACCAGTTCGTCGGAGTGCAGCACGGCCATTTTGCCGTCGCGCAGAACCTTGCAGGTCGCGGCGGTCATGGTCTGCAGCGCCTCAATCGCCGCCTCGGCCTTGCTCTCCTGAAGCACGCCCAGCACGGCGTTGAGCAGCACCACCGCCAGAATGATGATCGTCTCCGCCCATTCGCTTTCGCCCGCAATCGCCCCGGTCAGGGCGCTGACTCCGGCCGCGGCCAGCAGGATGATCAGCATCGGATCCTTCATCTGCGTCAAAAAGCGCTTCCGAAAGCCCGGCTTTTCAGCCTCCTTCAGCTTGTTGGGGCCATATTGCGCCAGGCGCTCCGCCGCCCTTTCAGACGACAGACCTGCCGAGTCTGCGTTCAGTTCGTTCAGCGTTTCATCAACGGACAGTTTGTAATAATCCTTCATCAACATACCTCTTTTTCCACAGCAGGGGCGTTTCTGACGATTTCGGCATGGACAACCTGATGCTCTCTGATTTCTTTGATCTGCACTGACAAACTCCCCAATTGCAGGCAGAGATTGGTCGCGCCGTCGTTCGGAATTCCCTTGAGGTGATCGAATACCAGACCCGTGATGGTGTTGACATTCTGCATTTCAAAATCAACACCCACCGCCTTTTCGATCGCCTCCAGCTCGATATTGCCAGTGATTTCCCACGTATTATCGTCGATCTGCCGGATGCTCGGCTCCTCAGTTTTCGAATCTGCAGGATTTTCACGGATTTCGCCGACAAGCTCTTCGATCAGATCGCTCAGCGTCACGATGCCGGTCATGCCGCCGTATTCGTCAAGAACGACGGCGAACGCATTGTGCGACTGCTTCATATTGCGGAACAGAACGTCCGCCTTGATCGTCTCCGGCACGAAGTACGCCGGCTCCACTGCCAATTTCAGAATGTTTTCCCGGCTTCTGTCCTTCTGCCGCAAATAGACCTTGGCGTTGAGAATGCCGATCACCTGGTCGGGAGAGCCATCGCAGACGGGATACCGGGAAAACCCGCTGCCGCAGATGACTTCTTCCCACATATCGTCCGTATCCTCCATCCAGAGGATGACGAGATCGGTGCGATGGGTCAGAATTTCCCCGGCGGACAGATCGTCAAACTCAAACACGTTTTGAATAAAGTCCTGTTCTTCCTTATCGATGGCGCCGGTTTCGCCGCCGGTCTCAACCATCATGCGGATGTCCTCCTCGCAGATGCGTTCGTCCTCCTCGTTGGGATCAATGCCGAGCAGTCTGAGAACGGCGTTCGTTGAAATAGAAAGCAGCCACACGATCGGCTTAAACAGCACGGAAATCCCGCTGACCACGCCGGACACGCCCAGCGCCAGCGCCTCGGACTTTTTCATGGCGATTCGTTTGGGCACCAGCTCGCCGAAAATCAGCGTAAAGTAGGAAAGAATCAGCGTGATAAAAATGACGGACAGTGTATCCAGCACGCTGCGCGACAACGGTACGCCCAGGCCGATCAGCCAGTCCACCAGCGGGTCGGAAAAACCGTCCGCCGCAAACGCGCTGCCCAGAAAGCCGGACAGCGTAATGGCGATCTGAATGGTTGACAGAAACTTTGCCGGTTCCTTCGTTAGATTCCGCAGCCGTTTGGCCTTCCTGTTTCCCTGCTCGGCCAGGCGGTCAATTTTTCCTTCGTTGACGGAGAGCACAGCCAGCTCCGCGCTGGCAAACACGGCGTTCAATGCGATCAGAACAATTTGAATCAGCAGCAGTCCAACAATTGAATGACTCATACAACAGATACTCCTCTTCAATATCAAAATTCTCAATATGCAGCGTCCATCAATGAATCCTGAACGCTATTCCAGGTATCTGTTTGAGAATATGCGGATGCGGCTTTTTCTACTGTCCGGGTCCGTATTCATATCTGATTCCTTTCTGCTTTATTTACGCTTGATGCGCGCGCTGATTGATTTTGAACAAGCCGTCCCGGCTTCCGGCAAGGAACAGCGTATCCTCGATCTGAAAAACATAGTCCGGTCGGATGTCGTTCAGCACGCGCCCGTCGTTTTCTATCGCGATGATATTCAGCCCGAAGCGCCTGCGCAGGTTCACATCGGCGACGCTCTTTCCCACGAACTGCTCCGGAAGCTGTATCTTGGAGATGTTGATCTGCTCGCTGAGCTGAATGATATCCAGCTCTCTGGTCGTTTCCAGCCGGCTGGCCAGTCGAACGGCCATATCCCGCTCCGGGTAGACGACCTCCGCGCCGAGCTTTTCCAGAATCAGGCCGTGCTCCGCGCTGGTGGCCTTTGCAATGACCTTGGGGATTCCCAGCGCGACCAGATGCAGCGTGGTCAGAATGGAGGTATCCATCTGCTCGCCGATGCAGACCACCGCGACGTCGCAGTTCTGGATTCCAGACGCTTCCAGCGTCTTTTTGTCCAGACTCTTTACAACATACGCGTTTTCTGTCAGCTCCCGCATCTCTCTGACCTTATCCTCGCTGCTGTCCAGAACGATCAGCTCCGCGCCGGATTCCGCCAGATCTCTTGCCAGCGCCTGACCGAAGCGGCCAAGCCCGACAATGCCATACGTTATTTTACTGCCGCTTTTCTTGTCAAACATGTTTTTTCCTCCGTTACCCAATCGAGAGATTTCCTTCCGGATAGCTGATGCGCTCGCCCCTTGAAAAATACCAGAGCGACGCGACCGTCAAAGGCCCCAGCCTGCCGATGTACATAATCAGAATGGACAGGAGCTTTGCGCCGACCCCCAGGCTCGGCGTAATCCCTGTGGAAAGTCCCACTGTGCCGAAGGCGCTGGTCACCTCAAAGAGCGCGTCCATGAGCGGCACCTGCGGCTCCAGCAGCGCCATGGCCCATGTGCCGAGCACAACCACCGCCATTGCCAGCAGCGTAATGACGGCGGCCTTTCGAAAGGCGTCCCTGGGAATGGCGTTGTGAAAGGCCTTCTCGGATTGATTGGTCGCCGCCGCCTTCATGCCCTGTATCAAAGCCAAAAAGGTGCTGGTTTTGATGCCGCCGCCGGTAGAGCCGGGGGATGCGCCGATGAACATCAAGGCCGTCAGCGCCAGGAGCCCGGCGTTCGAGAAGGTTTTCAGCGGATAGGTGGAAAAGCCGGCGGTTCTGGCAGAAACGCTGTGAAAGAGCGCGCCAAGCCATGAAATATCCTCCGTCGCCTTGAGCAGCAGCGTTCCCGCAAGAATCAGCGCACCGCTGACCGACAGCACGACCTTCGCGTGCATGGAGTACTTCCTCCACTTCAGCTTATGCTGTACCATTTCCCGAATCACGAGAAAACCGATCCCTCCGAAGAAAACCAGTCCGCAGGTGGTCAGGTTCAGCATGACGCTATTCTGATACGGTATCAGGTTTTGAAAATTTCCCAATATATCAAAGCCGGAATTGTTGAACGCCGCCACCGAATGGAACAGGCTGATTCCCATCGCCCGAAGCGGCGGATAATCCTGTACAAAGACAAAAAAGCTCAGGATCGCCCCGGCCAGCTCAAAAATCAGCGTCGTCCGCAGCACGCTGCGTATAAACCGGACAGCGCCCCGGTTGGAATCCAGATTGGAGGCCTCCTGGATCAGGCGCCGGCTTTTCAGGTCGAGCTTTTTCCCCATGGCCAGCATAATTCCCGCGCCGATGGACGTGATGCCCAGCCCGCCGATCTGTATCAGCAGCGCAAGAATCACCTGTCCGAAGGACGTGAAGGTGTCTCCTGCGTCCACGGCGATCAGCCCGGTCACGCAGACGGCGCTCGTGGACGTATAGAGCGCATCGATGTATTTCAGCTCTGCGCCGTCCCGCACGCTGCACGGCAGCATCAGCAGCGCGGAGCCCAGAAGAATCGTGGCGGCAAAGCCCAGCGAAATCAGTCTCGCCGGCGACTGCACCCGAAAGAACCGTTTCATTCCGCGCTGTCTCCATTCATGCGGTAGCCCACGCCGAGCTCGTTGGCAATGCACCAGGGCTGCCCCGGCTTCACGCCGAATTTTCTGCGAATGTTCGCCATGTTCACCTGAAGCTTTTTGACGCTTCCCTCGTCGGCATAGCCCCATATTTCCCGGATAATCGCCGAATAGGTCATCATCTTTCCGCAATGCTCGGAGAGAAAGGCCACTATATTGTATTCCGTCTGGGAAAGGCCGACCTCCCGCCCGTGAACAAACACCCGCCTTGCGTCGTAATCGATCAGCAGCGTCTGCGTTCGGAATGTGCCGCCGGGGAGCTTGCCGCTGTCGGCCCGGTGCTGATAATTCCGCAGAACCATGCGGATGCGCGCCAGCAGCTCCGCCGAGCTGAAGGGCTTTGTCACATAGTCGTTTGCGCCTGCGTCCAGCGCCAGAACCTTGTCCTCGTCGTCGTTTCGCGCGGACAGCACGAGGATCGGGGACAGTGAATCCTTTCGGACAAATTCCAGCATTCGCATTCCGTCCATGTCGGGAAGGCCGAGATCGAGGATGGTCACATCCGGCAGATGGGACGCAAACAGCGTCTTTGCCAGTCCGCAGGTATCGGCGGGAATCACCTGATAACCGGCGGATTCCAGCATCGTCGTCATGATGGAGCGGATGCTGCCGTCGTCCTCTACCAGCAGTATTTTGTACTTATTGTTCGTCATCGCCGGTTTTCTCCCTTCTGACCGTAAAGCGGAATACCGCGCCGCCGTTTTTTCGGTTTTCGGCAGTGATCGTCCCTCCATGCGCCTTGACGATGGTATAGCACACCGAAAGGCCAATGCCCGCGTAGCGCTGCGTTCCGTGCGCCATATCCTGCCGCCCCTCGTAGCAACCCGAAAAGAGCGTCTTCAGCTTGTCTTCCTCAATGCCGCATCCGTCGTCCATCACTTCAAATACGACCTGATCCTCCGTTGTAAAGACGTTAAGGGCGAGGGTGGTCATGCCCTTTGCGTGACAGACGGCGTTTTCCAGCAGATTGAGGATGACCTGCTCGATCAGTATCGAGTCCACGGAAATGACCACAATGTCCTCCGGCACCGTCACATCGACATTCTGGTTCGGATATCGCTGCGAGAATTTCGCAACGGATGAATCGATCAGCTCGTCCAGTATCGTCGGCGTTTTGCTGATCCTCATCGTTTCATTCTCAATCCGCGTGACGGACAGAAGGTTTTCCACCATGCGGATGAGCCACTCGGAGTCCTTCTGAATATTCAGCAGCATCGCATCCTTTTGCGCCTCCGTCAGCGTATTTTTTCCTCGCGAAGAACGGAGGTCGCGCTGTAAATGGAGGTCAGCGGCGTGCGCAGGTCGTGAGAAACAGCGCGCAGCAGATTCGCCCGCATCCTTTCCCGTTCGCTTTCCAGCTTCGCCGTTTCATACGTCTTGATTTTCGTCGTCAGCATCCCGGTAATGACGGCAACCGCCAGCATAATCACTGCCGAAATGACATTGATGGGCGTTATAAAGTCAAATGAAAAGAAGGGATATGTAAAAGCAAAATTGATGGCAAACATGCCGATAACAGCAGACAGGATACCGTAAAGGTACCCTTCTGTCAGAAGGGATATGATAAAGACGGCAAAGACAAAAGCCGTCGTAATATGCTCCGTCACATCCAGCCGCTGGAAGATCATGCTCAACGCGCAGGCAGCGGCCAAAGTCAGCAAGGCAATCGCTGTATTTCTGATAATGTTTTTCACCATTCCCGCGTTCGCCTCCTATTATTGGATTCATTATAGCAGATCTACGGCAAAAAAACAGTAAAGGATCGCCCTGAACGAAAAGAAAAAGGCACAATACAATGATGATTTTATCTTGCTTATATCGCCTTGCTGCGCTGCGCTTTTTTTGAAGTGAGGCACGTGCTTTGGGGGGTACACTTTAGTCCTCTATTCGGGGTTTGAACTTTTCTTTGTCCACAAATAGGGATTTGGACTTTTACCGTGTCCACTTTCAGGGGGCGTTTTACGCTATTTTGCGATACTTTGGCCGGAACCTTGCATTGTGGATGATACCCTGCTATCGTACAAAGTAGGGTACATTTCATGATAAACATCTGATTTCGACCCCGAAAAACGGGTATGAGGAGACTAAAAAGGGGCGGGGAGCAGGAACTGCCATTTGACAACATGACGCCTGTCGATCGATTTCCTGCACTCATAGCCCATATTTGGTAGTTATAGCCTGTATTCTGACGGTTTATCAGCCTACAAACGCAAAAAGAAGTCCTCATGCTTTGTATCAAAACATGAGGACTTAGTTGGTTAATTTGGTGAACTATGATATGATAAAGGAGTCCAGCCGGTAAAAGCCGCAACGACTCGCAGCGTAGCATCGCGCTTCTGTGTAAATTCAAGCATACGGCAGGTTCAGGCCAAGAAGAACCATTACAGTGCACAAAGCAATGCATAAATCAGCACGATAAACGCGCAGCGGTTCATGATTAACGCACAGCAGCTTTTGATATGCTTTGCTTTCGGTTGGACAAATAGGTTGGCATGCCCCATTTTACGCTTCAGTCTATTCTTTATACGTTGAGGCTTTGATCAGATCAGTGATCGGATCTGCTCGTGGATGAGCCCATTAGAGGCGAGAAATGCATCGCGTCCTGCAAATGCAGGTTTCTGACCTGTTAAGGTCGTAAAAAGCCCGCCTGCCTCTTCCAGGATTAAGCATCCCGCAGCATAATCCCAAGGATATAGATAATCAAAATAAGCCGCTGTAAATCGTCCGCACGCGACATAAGCGATATCAAGAGCGGAAGAGCCCAGCATGCGAATACCATTCGAATGAATGTAGCATGATTGCATCATTCGAGTTATCCGCTCGGAAGTATGCTTCGAGGCAGGGCCTGCCTCAAAACCAATAAACGCATCTTTTAGCTGATCCGCTTTAGATACATGTATGGGCTTTCCGTTTAGCGCTGCGCCTTTTCCGCGCTTTGCATAAAACGCCTCTTTTAGATAGGGATTGATAATAATGCCCTCAATGGGTATTCCATTCTGCAGGCGGGCAATAGATACGCAGGAGTGCTGTATGCCATAAACATAGTTCGATGTGCCGTCCAAAGGGTCGATAATCCATACGTCTCCTCCCAGACTATCGGAAGGCAACGGATCTTCTTCTGATATCACAATGCTCCCCGGCAGCAACTGGGGAAGCTTTCGGCGCAGCAAACTGTGCACAGCCATATCTGTTTGCGTCACAAAATCTGATTCATCCTTTTGCCGTGCATTTTCAGCTGTATGTGATTGGATTATACTGGCTGCTTCCCAAGCGATTTCTTTCAGCGTCATAAAGTCGTCTCCTCACAAACAAATCAGGCTTTTCGATAGTCGACAGGCGTTCTCCCGGTAGCGCTTTTAAAGACTGCGCTAAAATACCGATAGTCGCTGTATCCAACCATTGCCGATATTTCGTACACCCGATAATTAGTAGTTTTAAGAAGTTCGATGGCTTTCATTATGCGGTAGGAATTCAGATACTCGTTAAACCGCTGCCCCATGCACTTGGAGAATACTTTTCCCACATACCCTTCGCTGAGAAATAAATGCTGCGCCAGCGAGCTGAGGGAAATATCCTTTTGATAATTTGCATCTACGTAATCCAGGATCATTTTGCAATAACGGTTTTGGGGAATATCCTGCAACGCCGCATCGGGCGCTTCCGTTGAATCCTGATGCGCCCGTTCTTCTTTTTCTGCAATGATCTTGCGCAGCGTATCAACCAGCATTTTTTCGTCTACGGGTTTGATCAGATAATTTGATACCCCGAGCCGGATTGCCCGCAGCGCATAATCAAACTCGCTGTAGCCTGAGATAATCACGCAGGAAAGGTCATCCTGCTTTCTGCGAGCCTCTTCAATAACTGTCAGCCCGTCTTTAACAGGAATGCGTATGTCTGTAATGAACAAATCAGCGCCTGTGGTTTCAAGAAGCCGCAAAGCAGTATTCCCATCGCCAGCCTTGCCTGCTAATTGCAGGCCCAGGGAACCCCAGGGAATCATGTCTGCCAATTCCTCAAGAATTAGGTATTCATCTTCTGCAATGACAACTTTATGCACGCTCATGAAACCGATTTCCTTTCAGCCACACAAAAATGCCGTCTTTTCGCTTCTTTCATGCACTCCATGCTGTCGAAATGCATCACTACGATGCGGTCGCGCATCGGCCCGTCAGGTACGATGGAGCAAAGCTCATCCAGCGTTAAATGCGGCCCCCCTTTATCACCGTTTAATGTAACATCTTGATAGAGCATCGTCAATGTACTATCTTTCAGCATTGTCAATACATGCATTGAAAGGCAATTAGCATCTCCACTATAATAGTAGCATGCCTTGTCTATATGCAGAAAATACCCATAGCAGTTCATCCAGGGAACATGAGATGTTTTCGTTGGAACGATTTCAAGGCCATTATCCAGTTTAAGCGGAAAAGAAGTACTTTCTATAAAGTGGGTTTGAGGAACCCCCATCAGGGATAATAGCGCCGATGCTTCGTTTGTAGGAAAGCAAACTCGCACAGTTTTATGAAGTGTATCTTTACAATACAGACATAGCGTTGCAAGGCTTCCTACGTGATCGCTATGCAAATGGGTAATAATACAGTAAATATTACCCTGGCACTGCCGGATGCTTTGCTGCAGGACAGGGCTGCTGAATGTATCCTCTCCGCAGTCGATCAGCAGAAGATCTTCGCCTGCCCATAGATGGGCACAGCAATTGCCAAGCCCTATGCAGTGAGATGATCCGGTTCCCGTAAAAATCAGCATGTTTCTTTCCTCACTTAATGCCTGATGATACAAAGCTGTTGATAAACTTTCGCTGGAAAATAAAGAAGCCTATTACCAGCGGAGCAATAATCATCAGGGTAGCCGCGCAAACATAGAACCATTGGGTTCCGCTTTCCTTGCTTTTGGCAAATATCGCCAATCCAACTGTCAATGGACGGTTTTCTACAGAACTGGTCACGACCATTGGCCATAAATAGTTGTTCCAGTGATAGCTTACTGACATCAGCCCCATGGATACGAAGGCCGGTTTAGAGCAGGGAACATAAATGCGCCAGATGATGCTCCAGGTGGTACAGCCGTCCATACGAGCCGCCTCGCTGAGCGAAACAGGAATGGTCTTAAAGCTTTGCCGCACCAAAAACGTTCCAAACGCAGAGCCTAAATAGGGAAGCATGATGCCCAGCTTCGTGTCAGTCAGGTGCATTGCAGCCAGCGTTTTATAATTCGCAAGAATCAGCACGTCATTGGGAATTGTCAGCTGAACAAAAATCAGCAGGAACATGAGCTTTTCCCCGCGGAAGCGCATTACTCCCAATGCATATGCCGCCATGGACACAGTGATAAACTGAATGCCGAAGGTGAATATAACAATTTCGACTGTGTTGATAAAGTATCTCCAGAATGGAATAATATCCAAAACGTACTTGAAGTTGTTTAAGGAGGGCCGCGTGTGTAAAAATAGCTGCATGGAGTATTCAGGCTTTGTAAATGCCGTGGTACAAAGCCATACCAGCGGAATGAGCCACAGCAAGGAAACGAGCCCGGAAATGCCAGATATAAGAATGCTGTTGATGCGCCGTCTCATGCCTTATCGCCTCCTTAATTATAATGAATACGGTTATCGGTGCTCAGGTATTGCAGCATCGTAACAGCAACCATAATAATCAGCATGATCGTGGTAAGCGTAGACGCTATCCCCTGATCAAAGTTATTAAAAGCGTTCAGGTAGATATAATATAGCAGCGTAGTGCTGCCGTTGCTTGGCGCGCCTTCTGTCATCACCATAATATGATCCACCAGCTTTAGAGAATTGGTCAACGCCATAGTGGAGACAAATAAGAATGTAGGCATTAAAAGAGGTAATGTGATACTGCAAAATGTGCGGGCTGAGGAGGCGCCATCTATTTCAGCCGCTTCATAAAGCTGCTGATCGATCCCCTGAAGGCCTGACAGCCAGAAAACCATTAAGTAGCCGGAGTCTTTCCAGATATAGACAACCGCCAATGCCGGAAGCACCAATGAACGGTTGGAAAGAAAGTTCTGTTCTCTAATTCCGAAAATAGACAGCGTTTTGCTGATTAAACCCAGCTGAGGCATGTAAAAGAACTTCCAGACACATGCCGCAGCAATCATTGGCATAACGACCGGATAAAAGAAGGCGGTGCGAAGCAGTCCGATCATACGGGAACGGCGGTTGACGGCTAAAGCAAACAGCAAGCCGATCACCATGGTTGGAATCACCGTCAGCAGCACAGAAATGCCCGTGTTGCGCATGACTTTTTTAAAAAGATAGTTCTTGAATAGGTATTGATAGTTGCCAAGGCCAATCAGCTCTGGCGTGCGCATACCCAGCTCCAAACGGAAAAAGCTCAGATAAATGCTGCGCATGATGGGATAAATGGAAAAAGTGAGCATGAAAATCAGCGTGGGCAGCAGCAATAGCCAGGCGGACATATCATTTCGCAGCTGTATGCGGCCAGAGCTTCGAAGAATCGCTTTTCCCGAATGACTCACAGTGAAAGACTCCTTCCTTGAAGGTTGCCCCCACAGGAAGGCCTGAGGGGGCAACGATGTGTGCAGCAGTTAAATGTATTATTGATATTTAGCCAGGGCAGCGGTAGCTTCCTGCTGGGCGGCGTTCATGGCCTCGGCAGCAGTCATTTCTCCAATGATGGCAGCCTGTACATAATCGTTAAAGATGCGCCAGATTTTTGCACAGTCAAACACAGTCAGTTCAGGCGCGGCGTATTTGAGGGCTTCCATCCCGATGGCAGCCTGCGGGCGGTTTTCCAGGTAAGCTTTGTAGGTTTCTGTTTCCATGGCAGAATAGCGTGTAGCAACATAGCCCGTATCCACAGCCCACTGCGCAACACGTTCAGGCTCCGTAGCAAAGCGGATAAAAGACCAGGCCGCTTTCTGATGGGATTCAGGAATACCGGAGCAAATATAGATGTTGCCGCCGCCAGTAGGGGCGCCATTGCGGCGCGGACCGGGCAGCATTGCCACGCCGAAGTTAATGCCGGAGGACGCAATGCTGGTCATGCCGCCGGTGGTATTTTCGATCATCGCCACAACGCCTTCCTTCAACATGGTGGGAAGATCGCCATTGGCAATGATGCCTTCCTGCATTACCTTATACTTTTGCTGCAGGTCAATGACAAACTGCAGGGCTTCAATATTTTCATTGGTATTGAACAGCACAGCTTTGCCGTCTTCAGTCGCTAGGCCAGAGCCATCCAGGCTGTTCTGCAGAGCCAGGCCGGTGAAGGTCCACTGAGCGGAGCCTGTGCTCAGGCCAAGAGCAATCCCCCACTGCGTCACATTGCCCTTGTCATCGCGAAGGGTCAGCTTCTTGGCATAATTAATCAGCTCTTCCCAAGTAGTGGGAGGCGTCTCGGGATCCAGGCCGGCAGCGGCAAACATATCCTTGTTGTAATACAGGATATTTACGCTGCGCTGGAAGGGGATGGAATAGATTTTACCATCAACGAAGGAATCGATCATGAAGGATTCTACAAAATCGTTGATAAATTCATCTCCGCCATCGCTGGCGATCAAATCATCCAGGCACAGAGCATAGTCAGAATAAACCATGGAGAAGCGGTTCGTGCCCAGGTTGATCACCATATCCGGCTGATCCTTCGCTTCAAATGCAGTCTGCAGCTTGATGATATTATCATCATAGTTACCCGTGTAGATGGGCTTGATGATAATATTGGGGTTTTCCGCCGTAAAATCGGCGCAGATCTTCTCGATCAAGGCAACCAGGGGACCGTCAACGTTCACAGGGTAGAACAGCTTCAATTCAATGGTCTCTTCCGCAAGGGCGAGGGGAGCAAGGCTCATTACCAGTATGACTGCCAAAAGCGCTGCGAGCATCTTCTTCATGGTATTCTCTCCTTTTTTATTTTGTACCAGACAGTAGATTAGTGATAACCGCTGCATGCTTACGGCTATCAGCTTCTGTCTTTATTCTCATCCTTTCAATGGATATTTACAATCCGAAAAAACGGATATTTTGTCCAATAATCAGTCGTTAATGCCATTCTCCACTGATAATTGCCTTAATAAAGATGTGCACGGTCGTGTATTTTCCAAGCTCGCTTTCTACCCACAATTGCGAGCCTTCGCCAAAGCACAATTGCAAACGCTGCCTCGCATTTTGAAGCCCGATATGATCGCCTGCGCGCTTGCCGGCATTAATGCGTTCTGCAACTGCGCTTTCCATTCCCTGACCGTCATCATGGATTATGATGTGCATATACTGCCCATTTACCCGGTCCGCGGCAATGCTGATTGTTCCGGGCCCCATTTTGTTCTCCAGGCCGTGAATGATCGAGTTTTCAACAATCGTTTGAAGCACCAATGGGGGCATTAATACATCCTTCAATGTATCTGGGATGTTGATCTGCAGGTCAAATTTATTTCCGAAGCGAACATTTTGGATGGCAATATAGCGCTGAATCAGACGGATATCTTCCTCCAGCGTAATCATTTTATCTGCTCCATAGGCGCTATATGTGAACAGCGCGCTCAGATCGTCCACGATTTGCTGTATATCCTTTGCGCCATGCTTACGGGCTAAGGCTCGAACCGTCGCCAATGTATTCAGCAGAAAATGAGGATTAATCTGTGCTTGCAGCGAACGCATTTGAGCTTCCTTCAGCAACCGCTCCTGCGCAATGCGTTCTTCTGTATATTGCTGCAGTTGGCTTACCATGTTGTTGAAACCGTCTTCAAGAACTTTCATTTCATCTGTTCTATGAAGAGAAAGCCGGACATCCCAATTGCCTACAGCCGCACTTTCCATCGCGCTGCGGATTTCATGAAACGGTTCTGTCTGTCTGCGTGCAATCAGCAGCGCTGCGGCTAAACATACCGTCACGTCAATCAAAAGGCACGGGAGCGTCCACATGCGAGATGTTTTTTGCGCCTGCGCCTGGATGGATGTGCCGCGTTCGTTGAGCACAGTCAGATTGGAATTTATCCCTCTGTAATAGGATGAGGTTTGTCCGGGCGTCTGTATGGAAAAAGGAGCGCCGGGCAAAAGCTGCGGAAGGTTCATGGCTGGGTCGACAAGCCCTTCCTGATAGCCGTTGGAGGTATCCAGCATAACATAGTTTGTTTGATAGAAAACAGCAATGCGCTGCGTATCGGGGGAACGGTATGATTTGATCATATCATAGAATTCACTGCGGTAGATGTCTATAATGACGCAGCCAACCATCTGGTTTTCATCCCAAACAGCCCTTGCCATAGAAAGAACGACGCTATCGCTGGCAACGTTGGTATAACGTGTTGGATGAACAATGGTCTGATATGGCGAGCTTCTAATATCATAGAATACAGAGTTGAGCCACTGATGATAAACTGAATATCGGTACAGGTGCGGAATTGTGCCGGAGGAGAACCGAAAATCATTGTCAAGAAAAGAAATCAAATGGATCTCGATGCGTCCTTTCATACGGAACATGCGCTCCGCAATTGTTGCGGTGATTACGCTGCTGTTTGACCGCGTATGCAATGCATGCTGTATCTGAGGATCCTGAACAATACTTTGGACAATCTCATCATATCCATCCAGCAACTCGCTGATGCTGTCTGCAACTTGTCGGGCGGTCATTTCGCTTTCCTGCGCTACATACCGATATTGCGATCTGGAATAAATCGTATTTAAAAAGAACATCAGCAAAACGGCTGGTATGATGGACAGCAGCAGCATTGGCAGAAAAAGGCGAATGAAATAGTGATCTTTCCATCGGATTTTCATGTTTTTATCCCGCCGTACTGATTTCCTGGCTAAGCGCCTCGATTTCTTTCTTTGTTGGCATGGAGCGCAAGGCGCCGCGGCGTGTAACTGCTATTGCGCCGGCAAGCGTCGCCTGATGGATGGCAGCATCAATGCTTTCTCCATGCAGCACGGCACAGGCAAAAGCGGCGGTGAAGGCGTCCCCCGCGCCGGTGGTATCTATTGCTTTAACCCCGCGATATGCAGGATAGAAAATAGCATCGTCAGCGGTTACCCACAAAGAGCCTTCCGAGCCTAACTTCAGCAATATCGCTTTTGCCCCATGCTTTAAAATTTTTCGGCAGGCTGCTATGCGGTCAGCGGGTTCGATTTTCTCGCATCCAAGCAATTCGGCAAGCTCTGTCTCATTGGGGCTAACTACGTCAACCCCTGAAAACAGTTCCAAAATACCTGGCCTGGCAGGCCCGGCATCCACAATCACTGGAACCTTGTGCTTTATCGCGCATTTGACTGCGCCCTCAATCGATGGGAGATTCGTTTCCAGCTGGATCAGCAGCATATCCTGATGAGCAATCGCTTCCTCAAGCCGGGCAATATCCTGATCTGTAAAATCCTGGTTTGCGCCGCCGTGCACAATAATACGGTTCTGTCCAGATCTGTCCAGCATGATATATGCGGCTCCTGTAGGTTCCTTTCTGGACAGATAGAGCTGAGGAACAATGCCTTCATTGGATAATACTTTCCGAATTTCATCGGCCGCCTCATCGGCGCCAACCTTTCCAACATAGGTTGCCTGAGCGCCGCACCGTGCGGCTGCCACCGCCTGATTCAAGCCTTTGCCGCCAACCTGCTTTGTAACCTGCTGGGCAACCATGCATTCACCTGCCATTGGCATCCTGTTTACCTGCATGATTATATCCATATTTACACTGCCCATAACCATTAACCTGTTCATACTGCCGCTCCTTTTGGTTCAAATGATATACGCATTATCTTCACAGATTATTATGAGGGAAACAAAAAGAAAAAACAAGTGTAATAACTCGATGATTCATCAGAAAAAGCGCAAGCAATTAGACGTGCGGAAAGGAGTAATATTATTACAAAAATACAAAGACTCCTCCATCAAATATACTTCAACATCATTCTTCTCAGTCAATAAGCAAGTATGGTGCTGGATATGGTGGACGGGGCAACCCTGCATCAGCTGGTGCGATGAACCTTCCAATCTCCAAAGCTGTACGATGTGCAAATCGAAACTGACTCTGGCGACAGCGTGACCACTTACTTTGAATGCGCAAAAATCAAGTGGCGGACGGCTGCGTGCTGCTGAACAATAAGCCCATTTATCAGCGTCTTGTACTGGATCAGGGCTATTGGCCAGAATCCCTCATCACCACGCCCAGCGCTGATGCCATCAAGACCGATATTGAATGGACGCTCAAGCTTGGTTATAATGGCGCACGCAAGCATCAAAAGTTGGAGGATCCGTGGTACTATTACTGGGCGGATAAGCTTGGCTTGCTGGTGTGGGAGGAAGTTCCCAGCGCTTATGAGTTTACCGAGGAGGCCATTATCAATACCATCGAAACGCTGACTGGCGGCATTGAGCGCGATTTCAACCATCCCAGCATAATCACCTGGGTTCCTGTAAACGAAAGCTGGAGCATGGATCGTCTGTATTCCAACAAGCAGATGCAAGCCTGCGCCAACATGCCATACTATCAGGTAAAGGCGCTGGATGGCTCGCGCATTGTTTCCACAAATGATGGCTGGGAGTTCGTTCAGAGCGATATCTTCGGACTGCATGATTACGCCGCAACAGGCGATGTGCTGGCCAAGCATTTTGCAAGTCGTGAAGAAATAACAAAGCATTCCTGCGTCCACCGTATGGTCTACTGCGACGGCAAAGAATGGACAGGCAACGAGGCCTTCCTGCTGACTGAATATGGCGATATTGCATTCGAGGACAAAAGCAGCAGTTCTTGGGGATATCATGGCAAGGTTTCCGATGAAGAAGCCTTTTTTGAGCGCTATCAATCCCTGACCAACGCGGCTCATGCCATCCCCTACTGTCAGGGTTATGTCTATACTCAGCTCACCGATGTTGAGCAAGAGCAAAACGGCATCCTGAGTCCGGATCACAAGTCCAAGGTGGATGTGGAGCGTTTCCGAAGCCTTACACTCAACCCGGAGGGAAGATATCAGTAAGCCAAGCAATGTATAACCATTTATAGATATTTTCACATTATCATTCCGATACGTTTTCCTGGAAGTTGGCAAAGTTGCCACCTGCCGAAAAATGAGATTTATTTTTTCAAAGCCGCAGATAAGGCTGCCGCCGAGGATATAAAAACACCGCCCAATGGGCGGCAGGAAACGCAATGTGTCTTGTGCTTTCTTAGCTTCAAGGATGCTGCTCGCAACGCGAAGCGGGGCAGCAATCGGATCAGCATGCAGTCATGCTGGCAGATAGTCCGCGCTCTGTTTTTTCAAGCCCTGCCAGCTCAATGTGCGTCGTATCACCCATATAGAGCATCCTCGGCACGGAAAAGCGCGTGGAGCGGCACTCCATCCGGATGCAGGTAATCCCCGTGCAGGCTTGCCACATCCCTGCCCAGGCCGCCTGATACGGGATGTTCAGCAGGTAGGAAATCCACGTTGTCCCAAGCCCCTGATGGCAGAAAACGGCGATTCTGTCCTCACTCGGGCGTTCGATTTTGTATAAAGCGCCTTCGTGCACATAGCCATGGCGCGCCAGCAGCGCATCCGAGCCAGCCTGCATTTCCTTGACCAGCGGATAATACCGAGGATCGTCAAAATACTTCTGGTTCTGCCAGCCTGCATAGCGCGGCGTTGGAGAAATGGAATACATCACCTCGCCCGGCGTAAAGAACGGTGAAAAGCGGCCGAAGCCGTCCAGCTCGTAATAGACGCCCGTCAGCTCGCGCGTCCATGAAAGGGTTTCAACGGGCAGCCCCAGCTTCTCCGCGCAGGGGCGGCAGGTTTGCTGCGCCCGGCCAAGCGGCGAGCAGTATATGTGCGTCAGCTGCAGGCGTTCAATGTACGCGGCCAGCGCTTCTGCCTCCCGGCGCCCGCGCGGGGTCAGGCTGTCGGTCTGATAATCGGGGTCGCCATGGCGAATAATAAATATGCGCATGCTGTCTCCTCTTGGAATGCTTGTCAGTCGTTCGGGTGCTCAGTCAGGGCTGGGGCAGCGCGTTCCTCCAGCGCTTCTGTCAGTATGCGGCCAACTGCGTCCTGCGGCCCCTCTATGCCAAGCAGCCTGCAGGCCGTGAGTGCAAAATCAACCAGCGATGTACGCTCCTGAACCTTCACGCCGCGACGGACGCCTGCGCCCCAGAATGCGCAGAACGGATCCAGCACGGTGTCCTCCAGCGCCGCATGGGAGCCGCCCGCAAAGGGCTTACCTTCATAGCCGCACAGATAATACGGCGGACGCGTTGTGATGTATATATCGCACATACCCGGCCATGCGCCCAGGGCCCGCTGAGCATTTTGATCCAGCGCCGCCCGGACAAACGGAAGGGCGCGGATGCCTTCAAGCACGGCGCGCTGCCTGCCTTCGCTGGCAGGGACAAGCCACGTCAATTGCGCCTGCGTTTCCATGGCAAGAAGAACGGCCTGGGCATCAGCGGGGACGGGATCGCCTTCCTTTTCTATGGCTGCTACAGCCACGCCCGCCCGCTGGATTGCCTGTACCAGTTCAGCAAGGCGGGGCATGGCGGCTTCATCAGCATCAGCGCCAAAGCCGGCAATGCCATAGGGCATTCCGCCATGGTCTGACGCCAACGCGATGGTAACTCCGGGGATTCTCATTAGGCGCTCCAGAGCCTGATCCATGCGCCAGACTGCATACTGAATGTTTTCATACCACTCGTCTATCGTGCTGGCGCGGCGCATCTCCGCGTAGGGCAGGCGGGCGCCATTGTGGCAGACGGTGTCTATGTCATCCGCATAGATGGTCAGAAAATCAGGCGTGTTCAGGAGGGTAATCATTTTCCCGCCAGACGGGACGGGCTTGCCTGCAAGGTAATCCAGCAGCAGCTGTACCCGGCCTTCAAAATTGCGCAGTGATATGTCGGCAATGTATGGATTGCCCGCATCGCCAGGCGTGCACCCTCTGTTTTCAACATACCAGCCGTGTATGGACGCGCAGGTCAGCCCGTGGCGGACTGCCGCCTCTGCAATGGTTTCGCACGGATTCAATCTGCCGGTCTTCACAATGCGGCGCGCCGCTTTGTCAAAATAGCAGTAGCAGTTGCCCGTTTTTTCCGGCCATGCACCAGAGATCAGTGCCTGCTGCATGGGATTTGTGATGGCGGGAATGCCGCAGCGCTGCTGCAGCAATACCGTTCCCTGCGCAATCAGGTTGTCCAGGTTGGGCGTTCCAAGCGGGGAAGCGTGCGCCATCCGATACCACGAAGCAGAGAAGCCGTCCCAGTTGATATACAGCAGCATGAAGACAAGCAGAAGGCGGGGAGGAATTTCCTTCTCCGCCTTTCCTCCTTACATATAGAAGATGTGGTCTGCGTATTTTTTCAGCATGTTCTTGTTGTATTCATCGCCGCCATCCGTGTTGGCCGACATGAACACCGGCGCATCCTGCCCGGCAGCCATAATCAGCTCGACCGTGCGGCACATGATGGCGTTCAGCACGGCCGCGCCAATGACTGTGGACGTGGGCCCCATCTTTGCCGGAACGCCGGGCAGGGGGAGGGCAGCGTCGCCCCGGCAGCCGCAGTTATCAAGGACAAGGTCAGCCACCTCATACAGCTTTTTTCCGCTTTTATGGCGCGATTCCACCGCTGCGGAGGTTTCCATATTGGTCAGCGCAATCACCCGGGCGTCCTTTTCGCGCGCGCGGATGGCTGCGTCTACGGAGACCGCGTTTCGCCCTGAAACAGAATGGATGATGATGACGTCGTCCTTTCCAATGGGCGTCATATCCATCAAAAGGCAGCCGTAACCATCCATGCGCTCCATCTGGCTGGTCATGGTGGCAGGGACGATTTCCAAATGCAGCCCCGGGCCGCGCACAGGGTTGATATTCACCATACCGCCCGTTCGATAATACATCTCCATTGCCAGCAACCCTGCATGGTTGCAGCCGAAAACAAACAGGTTATGCCCGTTCAGCGTGGCATCCGCCAGCATCCGGGCGGCCTTCTCCATCTGCGGCAGCTGCGTCAGACGAACCTGCTGCAGGATGCGGCTTATTTCATCCAAATACTGTGTATTCATGCCTTTCCCCCTCCAGCTTGCACATGGATCCGCGCCAGGCGGTTCCCGCACATGGACAGCGTGACCTCGTTTCCCTCAGCCAGGACGGAAAGCGGTTGCCCATACTCGTCAAAGGCCTCTACATGTGCAGCGATATGGGGAAGCGTAAAGCGCACCTTCCCGCCATGCAGCGCCTGATCGCCCGCCAGGAGCAGCGTTTCGCGCTCAGAAACGCGGAAGCAGGAGGCATGCAGCGATTCGTCCATGGCCGCAACATATTCATCATCCAGATAGGTGCCCTCGCTTACCTGCCCCGCAATGGCCTTGCGGAATGCCGTTGCCGCCATCAGGTAGTCAAAATGCGGCTTCAGGGCAGGCTGATCCAGATAACGCGCCGTGATGCCGATCCAGAGGATATTGCCCATCAGCACACAGCGCTCCACATCCGCATAGAAGCAGCGCTCACGCTCCTCATCATCCGCCGCCCAGGAGCGGTCATTGCACATGTTCACCTGCACATACTCGGGGAAGGTATAACGGAACATGTTATAGAACTCATCATAATCCGCGCCGTTCCAGGTCAGATTGCCCCAGGTATACGCGCTGTAAATGTCCCCGCAGTTTTCCGTCATCAGGTAGGAATCGGGGTCGCGGCGGCGCATTCTTTCGCGCAATTCGGAAAGGATCTTCAGATAACCCTGATTAAACTCGCCGATATCATGGTGCGAGTGCCCCGCATGATAGCAGGCAAAGGGCTCTGCCGAAGCAAGCTGATCCAGGTAAATTCCCTTCAAATGATAGCTCTCTGCCGCGAAATCGCAGATATCCACCAGCATGTGCTGCCATTTTTCGTCGGAGGGGCAGTTCAATGTGAAGGAATGCGGGCCGTAGGTTTCCGTCAGCGCCTCGCCATTGGCATTCTCAATCTGCATGGTGGAAAGAAAGCGCCTGTGAAAATCCGAGGACATGTCCGACAGCCGGGCATTGACATACAGCGTTGCAAAGCCTCCGCGCGCATTGAGATAATCCATGCCGCGCCGAAAATCCAGCGCTGTCCCCAGTTCCATATCCGGATAGTATTCGGGATAGAAGCTGTCAAAGCCCGTGCGGTTCCAGGACGCAATAAACATATGGTTGATGCCGCGCTTGTTGCCCTCCTCCCACATGCGGGGAATGTCCTCAAAGCGGTTTTGAATCTCCTCGACGCGCTTAAAGTTATAGCATTGGTTCAGCGCGGCCTGTTCCTTCAGATATTCGGGGTTCTCATGCTGCGCCAGATAGGGGGTGATCCACGCCCGGTAGCGGCGAGCGCCCGCATGCCAGTCCTGATCGCTGAGGCAGACGGCGAACGCGCCGCTTTCCCATGCTTCGCCCGGTCTTATCATTTTGTGAATGCGGAAGCCCAGCGACAGATAGCGGCTCTCCTCGCCCGTTCTTACCATCAGGCCGGTGACGGGGAAGCGGCAATCATGCGAGCCAAAATAAAGGCCGGCCTGTTTGTTCTGTAGGTACATATAGCTCATGGAGCACAGGCCGCAGTAATTGCACTCGCGCTGCCACTCGCCGTTCACCAGGGTTGTTCCTGCGCGCCAGAACTGCTGGTAGCGTTGGCTGCGCAGCGCGTTTACCGGATCGACGATCTTTTCGCCGCCATGGTGCGGATACAAAAGCGCCGTATCCCCGCCCTCGCCAAAGCCCAGGCCGCAAAGCTCGAACAGGGTCTCAACCACCCGCAGCTGCTTTTCCTGGTTCTGTACGCGCACGACAAATTCCGCTGCGCCATCCTTTTCCCTAAAGGAAAGACGCGTCTGCATGCGGCGCGGGCCGTCCGGCGCCTGCATGCTGTCAAATACGAGGGAAGCTCCCTCCTTGCGTCCGTCTGCCGGCACAAGCGCCACGCGATGATTGTTTTCATCCAAGGCTACAAGCGAAAAAACAGGATGGCTCTGCCGGCAGGACAGGAGCTCCTGCCCGTGAAAGGAAAGCGATGTTACCTGCGCGTTGCCCTCGCACAGCTCCAGCGAAAACGCGCCAAAGGTCAGCCTCATCCCATGCTTCCTCCTTTGTTTAATACCCCAGCTCCAGATAGGTCTTTTTCGCCTGCGCGTTATGCGCTGTGGCGCCAGGCGCATGATTGGACATATAAACGCTGGGCTTTTTGCCGCGCGCCAGCATTTCCTCAATCACCGTCGCCTGCAGCGCCCACATCAGATAGGACGCTCCGATGCCGGAGGATGGGCACACCTCGATGCCCAGCCCGGGACAGGGCACCAGCGTGTCGCCGGGCTTGCAGCAGTTATCCAGCACGATATCGCAGACCTCATACAGGCGCTTGCCGCTTTCATGGCGCGGGGTCAGCGTCTGCGAATAGGCGACCGATGTAAAGCCAATGACCTTGACGCCCATTTCGCGGGCGGTGATCGCAACGTCTACGGGGAAAACCTCATATCCGGATACGGAGCCGACAATCAGGACGTCGCCGGCGGTCAGGTTTGCACGGTTCAGCACAAACTTGGAAAACCCCGGAATTTGCGTATAGTAGATGGTGGGCCTGCCTTCAATCAAGCGCGGCCGCGTAGGGTTGTTGACCTCGCAGGTGACAAGAATGGGCTTGAGCGCCATCATGCCGCCAGTACGGCCGACGCCCTCGTGCATCAGCATGTGCCCGGTATCCAGGATCTGCCACATGCCGCCGTTCTCCAGGGTATCGGCCACCATCCTGGCTGCGCTGATAATCTGCTCCCGCTGCGTCCTCTCAATCACAGCCAGCGTTTCCTTCATCTTTTCAAAATACACGTCCATTAGCATGGCAATTCCCTCTCCTTTTGCATATAGGCCGCATGATAGCTTGCCGCAAGCGTTTTTGCCGGCATTTTCCCCATCAGCGTCCACCAGGTATACAATACGCCGCCGACGGTGGGCGAGTACAGCGGCTCGCACAGCCGGATGCTGTTCTGGATAAGGTACCGGGACAAGGGCTGCTTGATCCTGTCGCCCAGGCCTGATACGCCGCCCGTCAGCGCCGCATCGCAGGCCCGCAGGCGGCAGCGCCGCTGAAGCGTGACGGCCATGCCGCACAGCGCCTGCGCAGCGTCATCCAGGATCCGCAGCGCATCAGCCTCGCCGCGCCCGGCATGCTCGCCAACGGTTGGGCACAGCTGCGCCATGAAGCGCCTGTCGCACCCGCCATGGTAAATGGCATGCACCAGGGAGGCGGCGCTTTTTACCCCGTAGTGCGCCAGCACAGCCTGCCCCAGCGGCGTGACGGGCCTGCCGCAATCATAATCGCGCAGCGCTGCCTGAATGGCGCGCCGTGCAATGTCATAGCCTGAACCTTCATCGCCCAGGACAGGCCCCCAGCCGCCTATCGATGTCTCGTTTCCCTGCCCGTCATAGCTGACGGCAAACGAGCCGGTTCCCGCCAGCAGCACAATGCCGTTGGGGGCGCCCAGCGCGCCGAAATACGCATTGGGCGAATCGCCCAGCAATTGAACCTCGAACGGCAGGGGCAGCGGCAGGCACTGAGAAAACCCGGGAATAAACAGCTGGCACAGCGAGATCCTGCGCAGGTCAGCGCCGGCTGCCGCCTGGGTGACGGCCGCCATGACAGCCTGCGCCGCCTGCCGCGCGCCAACGCTGAGCGCGTTCGACCCGGCGGCGCGCCCTATGCCCAGCACATGCCCGGCTGTATCTGCCAGGCAGGCTTCGGTCTTGGTGCCGCCCCCATCGACGGAAAGAATCAATCCTTGCTGCTCGGACAATCTATTCGCTCCCTGCTTTATCTGGACATTTCCACATGGAAGGCATACCGGTCGCTGCGGTAGGCGGAGAACACGCATTCCAGCGGCTGCCCGTTTTCCAGATAGGTAATGCGCTCAATTTGCAGCGTCGGGACGGTGGGCTTAATTTGAAGCAGCTCGCAGATAGGCCGCGGGGAAAAGCCGGATGTGATATCCTGCTGGGCACGCGCGATGCGCAGGCCGTATTCAGCCAGCAGCCGATAGAGGGAGCCGTTCAGCTCGCGTTGGGCAAGCTCGGGGCAGAGGAAGAAAGGAATGAACACATTTTCCACGGCCATGGGTTCTCCGTCCGCCAGACGAAGGCGGTTGATGGAAATCACCTGCGCGCCCTCATCGATGCGCAGCAGCGCAGCAACCTTCGGCTTGCACGGCTGCACCTCAACGGACAGAACCTGGCTGGACGCAGTCATGCCCTTCAGGCGCATTTCCTCCGAAAAGCCCTGCAGATGATTCAGCTGCATGCCGACCCTTTTGGCCTTGACATACGACCCCTTGCCTTGAATGCGCTCAATATAGCCGTCCTTCACCAATTCGTTCATGGCTTCCCGGACGGTAATCCGGCTGACCTGGAACAACGCGCAAATCTGATTCTCCGTCGGCATTTTTTCTCCGACGGCCAGCGTTTTCTGATCGATCATGCGCCGGTAATATTCGGCAATCTGAGAGTATCGAGTTCCTTTCTTGATCGTTTGCATTCTGTTTTCCTTCCGATGGCATATTTCTGTTGCATTCGTCGATAAAGAAAAAGCAACGACGAACCCTGATTCTATAATATCCGCTGATGAATTTCGATAGCCGCGTCCGCGGTTGCCGTTTATCAGCGGATGAACGCCTGCGCCTTATGGCAGGGGCAGGGCAGGCGCAGGGGCTTTCCTTTTTCGGCATCAGCCCGGCTTGAAAATGAAAGTCCTTTTCAACCCTGCTGCGCCCTTCCTCGCCACCATGGGAGCCATGAAGGGGCGGCAGCCCCT
>OLSD01000675.1_pt1 | contig 32262 bp, 32 predicted proteins | sample 1672211 | NCBI WGS metagenome assembly OLSD01 (sample SAMEA3136659, study PRJEB25190) | human gut metagenome | reverse complement strand
TCGTCATGGCTTCGCCATGCCACTTTCCCCGCACGCGGGGACAGCTTTTGGTTAGTGGTAGCCCCCTAAAAGGCTCCCCGGCCGGGGAGCTGGCACGGCGTTAGCCGTGACTGAGGGGTTGTAACAAGCAATGAGATGTGAGTTGCTTATTTTACTTCATCAAACATTATAGATTATCTGCACACAAAAAGCCCGGGGCGGCGATTGCCGTCCCGGGTTTGGTTAATCAATGCATTACTGCATGTCGTTGAGCTTCTTGTAGTATTCGTACTTATCCTTGGCTTCGTGCTCGGCGCGGTCGAACAGCTTGTCGGCCACTTCGGGGAACTGAGCCAGCAGGGAAGCGTAGCGAACTTCGCCCATTATGAACTCGCGGTAAGGTATGGTCGCGGGCTTGCTGTCCAAAGTGAAGGGATTCTTGCCCTGGGCGGTAAGCTCCGGATTGTAACGGTAAAGCTGCCAATAACCGGCTTCAACGGCCTTCTTGGCCTCGGCCTGGCTCTTGCCCATGCCTTCCTTTACCTTCAGGCCGTGGTTGATGCAGGGAGCATAGGCGATTATGAGGGAGGGTCCCTTATAAGCTTCGGCTTCCGCAAGGGCCTTGACCAGCTGCTGCTGGTTGGCGCCCATGCAAACCTTGGCAACGTACACGTAGCCGTAGCTCATGGCCATCATGCCCAGATCCTTCTTGCTGGTGCGCTTGCCGGCCGCAGCAAACTTGGCAACGGAACCGGTAGGCGTAGCCTTGGAGGACTGTCCGCCGGTGTTGGAGTAAACTTCGGTATCAACGACCAGAACGTTTACATCCTCGTCCATGGCAAGAACGTGGTCAAGTCCGCCGTAGCCGATGTCGTACGCCCAGCCGTCGCCGCCGAATATCCATATGGACTTCTTGACGAGCAGGTCCTTATTGGCAAGCACTTCGCGGCCCAGAGTGCACGCTTCGCAGGGGCACTTCTTGCCGTTCTTGAGCCATGCTTCTTCCCACTGGGTGCCGGTCAGATCGGGATCGACGCTCGCTTCCAGCTCGGCAACCAGCTTCGCAGCCGCCTTCTTGGAGCCTTCCGCATCGTCCATGTTCTCCAGCCATTCCTTACCGGCGGCCTTCAGATCGGCGTCGCAGTAGTCAACCGCGATCAGCTTTTCAACAAGCTCCGCAACATGCGCGCGGCGCTGCTTGGTACCAAGGTTGATACCGAAGCCGAACTCGGCGTTATCTTCAAACAGGGAGTTGGCCCATGCGGGACCGTGGCCCTTTTCGTTGGTGGTGTAAGGTACGGTGGGCGCGCTGCCGCCGTAGATGGAGGTACAGCCGGTGGCGTTGGCAATTATCATCCTGTCGCCGAACAGCTGGGTTATAAGCTTGATGTACGGGGTCTCGCCGCAGCCTGCGCAGGCGCCGGAGAACTCGAACAGGGGCTTGAGGAACTGGCTGTTCTTAACGGTGTACTTGTTCATGTCAAGCTCGCGCTCGGGCAGCTTGGCAGCGAAGTCCCAATTCGCGCCTTCGGTCTCCTGTACGGTGTGCAGGGGAACCATCTTGAGCGCCTTGGTCTTGGCGGGGCAAACGTCCACGCAGTTGCCGCAGCCGGTGCAGTCCAGCGGAGAGAGCTGCATGCGGAACTTATAGCCCGCAAGCTCCTTGCCGGTGGCAGGCTTGGTCACGAAGGTTTCGGGGGCATTGTCCTCGTCCTTTACCAGCACGGGCCTTATGCAGGCGTGCGGGCAGACCAGGGAGCACTGGTTGCACTGTATGCAGTTTTCGGGTATCCACGCGGGTACGTCAACGGCTATGCCGCGCTTTTCGTACTTGGTGGTGCCGGTGGGCACGGAACCATCGGGGCTCATTATGGAAACGGGTAGCTTGTCGCCGTTCTGGGCTAGGATGGGGGAAATGAACTGAGTGAAGTACGGATCATCCGTCACGGGCTTCACAACCGCGCCTTCGGTGGTGGTGGCCCAGGATTCGGGATAGTTGATTTCAACTATGGCGTTGGCGCCTGCGTCTATGGCGGCATAGTTGCGGGCCACGACGTCCTCGCCCTTCTTGGCATAGGACTTCTTGGCGGCAGCCTTCATGTACTCTATGGCTTGGTCGGCGGGGATAACGTTTGCCAGCTTGAAGAAGGCGGACTGCATTATGGTATTGATGCGGTTGCCCATGCCGACTTCCTTGGCCAGCTTAACGGCGTCTATGTTATAGAACTTGAGATGGTTCTTGGCGATGGCGTTCTTCATCTTGGCGGGCAGCTCATGCTCCATCTCCTCAAGCGTCCATTCGGAGTTGAGCAGGAAAGTGCCGCCCTCCTTGATGCCTTCGGTCACATCGTAACGGGTGACGTAGGAAGCGTTGTGGCAGGCCACGAAGTCAGCCGCATCGATGAGATAGGGGCTCTGTATGGGCTTTTTGCCGAAGCGCAGATGGCTCACGGTGAAGCCGCCGGACTTCTTGGAGTCGTAGGCAAAGTAACCCTGGGCATACATGTCGGTATGGTCGCCTATTATCTTTATGGAGTTCTTGTTCGCGCCAACGGTGCCGTCGGAACCAAGGCCATAGAACTTGCAGGCGATGGTGCCTTCGGGAGCGGCGTTGACCTGCTCGGTCACGGGCAGGGACAGATTGGTCACGTCGTCAACTATGCCTACGGTGAAGCGGGGCTTGGCGTCGTCCTTCTTCAGCTCGTCATAAACGGCCTTGACCATGGAGGGGGTGAATTCCTTGGAGCCCAGACCGTAACGGCCGCCGATGATCTTAACATCGAACCTGCCGGCCTCGGCAAAGGCATTGACCACGTCCTGATAGAGAGGCTCGCCCTGGGAACCGCATTCCTTGGTGCGGTCGAGCACGGCGATCTTCTTGCAGGTGGCGGGGAGGGCGGCAAGCAGCTTGTCCGCACGGAAGGGCCTGTACAGACGAACCTTTATAAGGCCCAGCTTTTCGCCGCGGGCGTTGAGGTAGTCTATGGCCTCTTCAACCACGTCGCAGCTGGAGCCCATGGAGATTATTACGCGGTCCGCATCAGGCGCGCCGACATAATCGAACAGATTATAATGGCGGCCGGTCAGCTTGCCGACTTCCTCCATGTAATGCTCAACTATTGCGGGAACGGCCATGTAACGGGTGTTGCAGGCTTCGCGGTTCTGGAAGTAAATGTCCGGGTTCTGGGCGGAGCCGGAAAGGTGCGGATGCTCAGGATTGAGTGCGCGCGCACGGAAGGCGGCCACTGCATCGTAATCAAGCAGCTTGCCCATATCCTCGTAATCTATGGCCTCTATCTTCTGCACTTCGTGGCTGGTACGGAAACCATCGAAGAAGTGAACGAAGGGGACGGAAGCCTTGATGGCGGAAAGGTGAGTTACCAGCGCAAGATCCATGACCTCCTGAACGGAGGCGGAAGAAAGCATGGCAAAGCCGGTCTGGCGGCAGCCCATAACATCGCTGTGATCACCGAATATGCTCAGCGCATGGTAAGCAAGCGCGCGGGCGGACACGTGGAACACGCCGGGCAGCAGTTCGCCGGAGATCTTGTACATGTTGGGAATCATCAGCAAAAGGCCCTGGGAAGCCGTGAAGGTGGTGGTCAGGGCACCGGCCTTGAGGGAGCCGTGCACAGCGCCCGCGGCGCCGGCTTCGGACTGCATCTCGGCTATCCTTACCTTTTGACCGAACAGATTGGTTCTGCCGTTCGCCGCCCACTCATCGGCAACCTCGGCCATGGGGGACGAGGGAGTGATGGGGTAGATGGCCGCAACATCACTGAACGCATATGCTACATGCGCCGCAGCGGTATTGCCGTCAATGGTCATTGTCTTTGCCATTTTGAGTATATCCTCCTGATGTATTTGGTGTATTCCCGGGCCTGTATACATGTTCGGCCCGGTACAGGCATTCTATGTATCATTATAATGTTTAACATCCCTACTGTCAATCAAAGAGCGGGGCTGCATGCCCCTTTTTATGCGCAATTTTTTATATGAAATTTATGTGCGGAAGCTTATGTGCGCGGGCGGCGAATGTGAAGTTTGCACAAATTCATAATTATGCCATTGTAAAGTTTAATAAACCCGTGTATAATACAAATACCATGTAACATCGTGGGAATTGAAACCGCCGCTTGTATAGGAGGCGGGTTTTATGTACTTAAAGTGTATAAATTTACTATAACATAGATGAAAAGGAGAGAAGAAAATGCCCGCAAATAACAAGATACGCTCCGCGTATGTGACGCTGCCTTCGGCGGAGCGCAAGGTTGCAGACTTTATCCTGGACAATCCTGACCGCGCCATGCGCATGGTCATCAACGAAATAGCCGAGGCTGCCGGCGTAAGCGTGCCAAGCGTTACCCGCCTTGCGAGGAGGCTTGGATACAAGGGCTTCCTTGATTTCCGCGTGGCGCTGGCGGGCGGAGCGGCCGCAAACGGCGCAACGCAGAAGCTTTCCCCCGTGAGCGACGAGGACAGCGACTCCACCGTTATAGACAAGCTGTGCGGATACAGCATAATGTCGCTTGAGGATACATATCATGCGCTGGATAAAGATGCGTTCTGCGCCGCGGCGCAGAATATTGCCGACAAAAAGCGCGTGTTCATATGCGGCGAATCGGAGCTGCTTGCAAAGGACATGGTGCATAGCTTCAACATGATGAACATGGAAGCCATCGCCCTTTGCGACGAGGTGAGTATGGGCATATACCGCACCCGCTTCACAAAGGACGATGCGGTTATAGCCTTCTGCCGCAGCGGCCGCAATAAGGACATATTCGATGAAATAATCGCCGCCAAGGCCGCGGGAGCGACCACGGTGTACCTGAGCAGCTATGCCGGAAATCAGGCCGCGCAAACATGCGACTATTTCTTCACCGCATCGCACATAGGCTCGGCCAAGGTGCCGTTCAGGCTTGAAAATTCAATGTCCACAATAACGCTGAGCACGCTTTTGATAACGCTTGTGGCGCGCTTCCGCGGCATGAGCATATCGGGGAGCAAAAATAGAAAATGAGCATGGGAAGCTATTTGAGCGACCTGCATACGCATACCGATTTTTCGCATGGCAAGGGCTCGCCTGAGGATATAGTCCGTGCAGGGATACGCTGCGGGCTTAAACGCATAGCCATAACGGAGCACGCGGGCGGGCACGTTTTTTTCGGCGTGCGCGGCGAAAAGCTGACGCGGCTTAGGAAGGAGACGGAGCGCCTTGCAAGCGTTTACGCGCGGGATATAGAAGTCCTGTTCGGCCTTGAATGCAACCTGACCGGCTTTGGCAAATGCGATGCGCCAAAGGACAGGAGCATGTTCGATGTGCTTCTGCTGGCGTATCACAAGGGCGTTGTGCCGCGGGACGGCTTTTTGCTGAAGCGCTCCATGGAGGCCGCAGGCTTGCACAAAAGCGAACCGGAGCTGACGGCGAAGGCGCTGCTTGCCGCGGCGGAAAAATACAGGATAGATATTTTTGCCCATCCGGGCGAATATGTGAAGTGCGATATAGAAACCCTTGCCCGCGGGGCGAAGGAGCTGGGCACGATGATAGAGATAAACTCCCGCCACGTAACCCTTTCGCCGGATGACATACGGCTGATAGCCAAAATAGGCGCGGTTATGCGCCCGGACAGCGATGCGCACAGCCCCGAGCGCGTTGGCGAGCTTGGCCCTGCCATAGCCGCCGCAGCCGCCGCCGGAGTTGAACTGCCGGGGGACGGGCTGTAAGAAACTGATTTGAATAAAGCTGAAATGAAAAACCAACAAAGATCGGATGCTAAGCTTCTGCATCCGATCTACTGTATCTGCTCAATTATCTGAGCATACTCTTCGGATTCAACGCTTATCACGCTGTTGCTGCGGGAAGGCATATCCGCCAGGCCGTTTGTCCTGAAAAACAAATATGTTTCACCTGATTGCAAGCCTTGCGGCACAAGCATTCTTATTTCGTTTTCTTCCGCGGGCCCCGTGGGGCTTTTTTCTGCGGTCCCCTTGAATACCTTGTTTACCGTGACGGCGGCACTGCCTCCCGAATATGGCGAAGAATAGGACAACTCCTTGACCGTGGCGGTGAATATGGCTTCGCTTTCGGCTATCAGCTTGTCGTACGGCAATTCGTCTGTAACGGTCGGCACGGTATTTTCGCGCATGGACAATTTTGTTGCAGCATCGATCAATTCATCTTCGCTCATGCCGGTCATACCGAACCTATCGGGCGCAATAACTTTGCCGGACTGTATTTCAAATATCGATTCGCGGTCGACCAGCAGCGTCAGCGGCATAGGCCAGAAGACTTTATCATTGTTATAGGTGAACAGGCAGTACCTGCCACCCTCTTCCATCAGCCCTACTACTCCGTATATGCTTACGGAGTCCACATCCTGCCCGCATAAGACCTTAAGATCCTTTATGTGGAAAAAGCTGTGGAGGTCATCGGCTTGTTCCACGCTATCAACTGTACAGATGATGACGTTATCCGCATTTTCGGATAGCCGTTCAAGCGTGGTGTACTCGTAATCGTATTGGGGAACGGAAGGCGCAAGCCCCGGTTTGTTGTTTGCATATGCACTTATAATCGTGAGCAGCGTGCAAACGAGCAAAATCATCAATGATTTTTTCATACACATGTCTCCTCTCGGTTAAAATTGTGAGTCCAAAAACTGTTTCCTGAGTTACTGTTAACAATGTATAATACTACCTAAGCCCTAATACCACCTCCATATGACATTGAACACAAAAACCAGACGTCTTAACGATTACAACACAAGCAATTGCTTAATTATAAGATAACATAATTTACTATTAAAAAACAAGTTGAAACTTTATTAAAATAATTAAGAAGATATTAATAAATAAAAACAAATGTTGTAACATGCCTTGTGCCGGTGTGCGGCAGCGTGGATCCGCTCAGCTGTGCACTGCTTACAAAAATGCCCGTGTGGATATTCCATGGGGAGCTTGACCGCGGCATGGGCTTCAGCGTTATTCAGGCACATGAAATGATAAACCGCTGCGGCGGCAGCAGCAAGCTGACCCTGCTTAGCGGGCAGGGCCATGAAATACGCTGGATATACCACAGCGACAGATTCGATATTATAAACTGGATGCTTGCTCAGTAATTATACGGATTTACGGCCGCCGTATTATCCGCCCGGCTTTAGCGCCGGTGAATACGGCGTTTTCCGCCGCTGTTTTTCCGCCGACTATAACATAATTAAGCCCTTCGCAGCGGGTGCGGAATGCGCCGTAATCCGCGCGGTCTATAATCTTGTCCGCATCGAAAAGCACCATGTCCGCATCATAGCCCTTTACTATAAGCCCCTTGTCTTTAAGCCCATACACCTGCGCGGGCAGTGAGGTCATGCGCCGTATGGCTTCCGGCAGGGTGATATACTGCTTTTCGCGAACGTAGCGGCCGAGCACGCGCGGGAACGTGCCTATCGAACGCGGGTGGCAGCCGCCGCAACCGGGGTACCACATGCCGTCCGTGCCCACCATAGTGCGGCGGTATTGCATAACGCGCTTCAGATCGTCCTCGCTCATGGTATGGTATATGCCGCCGGTGAGCAGCTTATCGTCGCGCAGAATATCGCATTGCAGCTCGTATGGATCAATGTTTAGCTCATCCGCTATGTCGTTGAGCATTCTGCCGTTGTATTCGGGATGCGCGGGGGAAGAGCCTATCATGGTGTACTTAAAGCGCTCCTTGGGTGTTAACGTGCCGAGTATAAGCGGGCGCAGCTCGTTTCGCCCCTGCGCGGAGGACAGCATGGCGATAAGCTTATCCGTGCCGAGCGTGAACATATCGTCCGGAATGTTTGTGGAAAGGCCGGTGGCGGAGGCGGTGTATGGATATTGATCCGTAAAAACGTCGTAACCTTCGGCGTTTATTTTTTGTATCAGTTCAAGCGTTTTGGCGGTTTTGCCCCAGTTTGCGCTGCCGCCGGTCGCCTTGTGGTGCGATATTACGCAGCGCACTCCGCTTGCGCGCACAACGCCGAGCATTTCTTCCACCGCTTCTATAAGCCCGCTGCTTTCCGAGCGCACATGCACGGTCATAACGCCGCCGTTTTGCGCAACCACCTTGCAAATCTCGCTCATTTCTTCCGCATCGCAATACGATCCCGGCGGATATATAAGCCCGAACGATATGCCGAACGCGCCGCCGTCCATGGCCTGCTGAACAAGGGCCTTCATCTGCTCTGTCTCATATGCCGTTGGCTTGCGGTTTTCAAAGCCCATTACCGCCGCGCGAATCATGCCGTGGCCAACAAGGAACGCCATGTTTGTGCCGAGCGGCTTATCAATATGGTCAAGATAGCCGCCGAACGTGAAGCGGTTTTCAACTGGGGACGGCAGCGTGCCGCCCTTGAGGGAGCTTATTATGCGAAGGGCGTCATCTATATGCCGCGGCGAAACCGGGGCGGCGGAATCGCCGCACATGCCGGTTACCTGCGTGGTTATGCCCTGCTCCACGGCGCAAATGCATTCGGGGTATTCTTCAACTATAACGTCCTGATGGCTGTGCGCGTCTATAAAGCCGGGCGCAAGCGTGAGCCCGGAGGCATCTATAACGCTTTCGGCTTGGGCATTTATTGCCTGCGCCATGGCTGCTATTTTGCCGCCTGATATGCCTATGTCGCTATGGAAGCCTTCCGCTCCGGTACCGTCCAGCACATATGCGTTTTTTATCAGCAGATCATACATTTTTCAGTTCCTCCGTTTCAGTTCATGTCGGGCCGCTTTTCGGGCGCCATTCTGTATCCAACGCCTACCTCGGTAAATATATACTTGGGCGCGGCGGGGTTTTCCTCTATTTTGCGGCGGATGTTCGCCATGTTCACGCGCAGTATGCGGTTGTTTTCCGCGTCCGCATACGGGCCCCATATGCCGGCAATTATGGTTTGATACGTCAGCACCTTGCCGGATGCGCGGGATATCAGCGCAACTATCTGATATTCTATATTGGTCAGGTGCATATCCTCGCCGTTTTTGAATACGCGCTCAAGCTGATAATCAACCGTGAGCGGACCGCATATGTAGCGGTATCTTCCAAGGCTTTCGCTTTCCTGGCTTATATATGTGTGCCTCAATGCGGAGCGTATGCGTGCCTTTAGCTCCTTTGCGCCGAAGGGCTTGGTAACGTAATCATCCGCGCCGTAATCAAGCGCAAGCACCTTTTCGTTTTCCTGTGCGCGGGCGGAAAGAATTATTATCGGGCGGCGAGTTTGGGTGCGCAGCTGCTGAATCACCTGAAGCCCGTCCATGTCCGGCAGCCCGAGATCCAGCAGAAAAAGATCCGGCGGGTCCCTTACCGCATATGCGCTGGGTATTGGCGGCCTGCGTTATGGCGGCGGTATCAAGGCCGTATATTATAACCCCCTGCGGCTATAAGCACTGCACACACCGACAGTATTTCCGCCGCGCTTGCGGAAAGGTACGCCGCGCAGAGCGCATAGCATATGACAAAAAGCGTTGTGTTGGAAAACAGCGGCGTTGTGCGCGGCGGGGACGGCGGCGTTGCGATAAGCAAAAGCACCGCCGCGGCACATGCATAATAATGCAGTAAACAGCAATCCTTTTCCATATACATTCTACTATACATGGCCGCCGAAGAAAAGCAGGCGAATGCTAAGAAATGCACTAAGAAACGCCTGCCTGCCTTGACACGGGGGCTTATGTTTATTATTTTTTATTAAAGCATACGCTTCATAACCGCAAAAACAATCGATGATAACCACGCAATACCATTTACCCCGGGGCCGGATACCGCACGGACCCAATACGGACGAATTTGCACCGCAGCAGATACATGTTTACGTTAAGAACCCCAAATACTGGGATGCGGGAAACGTGCATATAGAGCGTGTTGAGCGCAAATACAACGCCGAAGCCGGCACCCTTGCGCCTACCATGTTCCTTAACGGCGAAACCGATTATACCGAGATAAGCTCAGACCTGCTTGCTGAATGGCTGGCTAATGAGACAACTGCCAAGCTCGTTTCACCTACCATGAAACGTACCAACTATTCGTACTATTTCGGCTTTAACTTTGAACCCATGTTCGATGAATAGTATGAACCGGACAATTGGCGCATAGCTGTTAATAACGAAAACTTCCGCAAGTCCATTTATCACGGCCTTGACCGCATAAGGGCGCTGCAGGTCGAATTCCCCAATAATGCCAACGACATGGTGAGCAATTCCATAACCCCCAGCGGCTTTGCACGCAATGGTGATACCCTACAGGGCCTCAGGCGGCATATACAACGGCACCAAGCTGAATCCGTTTGAAGGCACATACACCAGCTGCGGCTGGAGTTATCTGCGCTATAAGGGGCAGTATGTGTACGAGACTGCGATGAGCGGAGACATGTTCTCCTCCCAGCTGGCTTCCTGGGAAGCGGCGCGCGGAGAATGACTCAGATAAGCTTATTATCCGCCCGATAAGGGAGTGAATAATGTAGATCCTCTAAGAATGGCCCTGCCATGCCGGCACGGCGGGGCCGTTCGCATTTTATACGGCAGCCGGTATAACATAATACCGGACTGCGTGGAGATGGAAGGCACGATACGCAGCGTGGATAACGGCGTAAGGATGGCCGTTGCGCAAAGAATAGAGCAGATAGCGGCAGCTCAGGCGGCGGTTTTCGGCGCGGATGCGCAATGCATAATAGATTGGGGCGCACCGCCTGTTATAAACGATGAAAGCATGGCCCACCTTGCCGCGGAGGCCGCAAAGGAAATAACGGGGGAGGAACGCACCGTTACACACCTTGCCGCGCCGAACATGGGCGGGGAGGATTTTGCATACTATCTTGAAAAACTGCCGGGAGCGTATCTTTTTCTAAGCTCCGCAAACGGGGCGAAAAACTGCGCCTTTGCGCACCACAACTCCCGCTTTAATGTGGATGAGGACGTGCTGCACATGGGTGCGGCGCTGTATGTGAACATTACCGAACGCTTCCTTAATAATTGATATCCCAACCTGATATACAGTCATTCATCATACACCCAAAAAGCTCCCTTTGCGGGAGCTTTTTGGGTGGTTTATGGAAAAAGAGGAGGAGTGTGCGCGAAGTTTAGAGCATTTCGAGAAATGCTTCAAGGCGGGTGGAAAGCTGGCCGGAGTCGCTTTGGGAATAGTCCGTTTCAAGGGCTATGTAGTGTATGCCAAGCTTTTCCATCTCGCGGCGGATAAAGTGCGTTTCTATCGTGTACGGTGTGCAGGACTGAAGGTCTATTTCAACAACGCCGTCTATTTTGTATTCGCTTATGAGCTGCTTGAGCAGCTCCACGCGCACGTAATTCGGCGTCATTACCGCGCAGCCTATGCTAAGATAACGCTTGGCAATGGCGGTCATAATGTCGTCCGCTTCGGTATCGACAAGCTGATACGCGGCCTTTATGCCCGTGCAGTTTTCAAAGCATACTACCGCGCCGCCGTTTTCCTCAATGGTCTTTACGGTTTTGTTCATAACGCCGCCTATGGGGCAGCCGGTTATGAGTATGCGCTTGTCGCCCTCGCTTACCGGGCGCGCGCCGGAAGCGTATGCGGCGGCAACATCGTTATAAAGGTTTGTAAGCATCGCCACGCGGTCGGCAGGATCGAATATGAAGCCCGCCCCGTCAAGCGCGGTGTAAAGATTAAGCCCCTTTGCCATGGGCGGAACATTCTTTTGCACTTCCATCAGCCGTATGCGGGCGCGGCGCTCTTCGTTGCGCTGAATGGCGGCCCTGCGGAGCGCATCGTCCGTTATGGCAGCGCCGAACTTATCTTCAAGGAAATTTTTGAAGCGGCGCAGCTCCGCCGTCCATTCATCAAGCGCGTTCTCCCGCTCGCCCTGGGGAAGATGCAGTATATATGTTGGGCGAATCTCGTTGAGCAGCTCATACATTTTCTTTTTGCCGTCGCACGCTGTTTCGCCCACTATTATGTCCGAAAAATAGGTGTACGGGCATTTGTCCGATACGGCGAAGCCATAGCTTGATTTTATGAGCGGGCAAAGGTTCTTGGGCAGGTGCGCTTCCGCCGCGGGTATGGTTTCCCCGCTCATGCCGCAAAGGCTCACAGGCGTGAACCCCGCCGCGTCGAGTATTTCAAGCGGCGTAAACGTGCAGAACACTCCGGCGACCTTGCCGCCGTTGTCCTTTATGTTCTTCACCTTCAAAAAGCCCTTTTGGCGCGCTTCGCCAAATTCTTCAAACTGCCCGGGCAGTTCCCTTGCCATAACGCTCACCCCGCGTGCGGATTATTTACAATATAATTTTAACACTGCCGTATGCGCTTGGCAAAGCGATTAAAACAATACAATACCGCTTATCATCTAAAAAATGAATAAATGACGCCGAAGCCGCGCCCAAAATCCTTTACAAAAGCCGAAAAATAGGGTATACTGCAACCAAAGCGGTGATTGGAACACACGGCCGGGATAAGACCCCATAAGCGAGCTGCAAACGGTGAAAGGCAGCGGGTGCGGATCCGGTACGCATCATCCATGAGCGCGCGTATGAAGGCGGGTTTCCCGCGGATAGTACGCGCCGTTATGCGCACGTTACAGCGCAGGGTGAGATGGGGCATATTTATATGCCAAATCGGGTGGTACCGCGCAAGCACTGCGTCCCGTTACACGGGAGGCGGTTTTTTTATTTTATGCAGAACAAGGCGAAAGGAGCTATTGAATGTATACCAAAGTCCCCACATCCCTTAACTTTGTGGACAGGGAGAAGGAGATCCTCCAATTCTGGAAGGAGAACCGCATATTTGAAAAAAGCTGCGAGCTAAGAAAGGGCAAGCCCGCCTATACCTTTTACGACGGCCCGCCCACGGCAAACGGCAAGCCGCACATAGGCCACATACTCACCCGCGCTATGAAGGACATTATTCCCCGCTACCGCACCATGAAGGGCTACGACGTGCTGCGCAAGGCCGGCTGGGATACGCACGGACTGCCGGTTGAACTGGAAGTTGAAAAAATGCTGGGGCTTGACGGCAAAAAACAGATAGAAGCCTATGGCGTGGAGCCGTTCATTGCCAAGTGCAAGGAATCCGTTTGGAAATACAAGACCGAATGGGAACAGATGAGCGACCGCGTGGGTTACTGGGCCGATATGGAGCATCCTTATGTTACATATGAAGATAACTATATAGAATCCGAATGGTGGGCGCTCAAAACCATATATGAAAAGGGCCTTCTGTACAAGGGCCATAAGGTTGTGCCTTACTGCCCGCGCTGCGGCACCGCGCTTGCCAGCCACGAAGTTGCACAGGGCTATAAGGACGTTAAGGAAATTTCCGCGACGGTAAGGTTCAAGTGCACCGATGAGGACGCAAGCTACCTTGCCTGGACCACCACGCCGTGGACGCTGCCTTCAAACGTTTGCCTTTGCGTAAATGCGGATATAGTATACTGCCGCGCGGAAAAGGACGGCGAGGCATTCATACTGGCCAAGGATCTTGTTGAAAAGGTGCTGGGCGAGGATGCGAAGATAGTGCGCGAATTTGCGGGCAGCGAGCTTGTTGGCCGCACCTACGAGCCGCTGTTTGAATGCACGGCAAAGGCCGCCGCAAAAACCGGCAAGAAGGGCTTCCGCATAGTTGCGGACGATTACGTTTCCGCGGATGACGGCACGGGCATAGTCCATAACGCCCCTGCCTTCGGTGAGGACGACTATCGCGTTTGCCGCGAAAACGACATACCCTTTGTTCAGATGGTTGACGCCCGCGGCAACATGACCGAGGATACCCCCTGGGCAGGCACCTTCGTTAAGAAGGCCGACCCGATGATATTGAAGGATTTGAAGGAGAGCGGCGCGCTGTTTGCGGAAATACCGTTTGAGCACAGCTATCCGTTCTGCTGGCGCTGCGATACCCCGCTCATCTATTACGCCCGCGAAAGCTGGTTCATAAAGATGACCGCCGTGCGCGATAAGCTTATCGAGTACAATCAGCGCATAAACTGGCTGCCCGAGACCATAAAGGACGGCCGCATGGGCAACTTCCTTGAAAACGTTATAGACTGGGGACTCAGCCGCGAACGTTACTGGGGCACTCCGCTGCCGGTTTGGGTATGCGAGGACTGCGGTCATGTTCACGTTGTAGGCAGCCGCAAGGAGCTTTGCGAGCTTGCGCCCGGCACGCCGGAAAACATAGAGCTGCATAAGCCTTACCTTGACCCGATAACGTTCAAGTGCGAAAAGTGCGGCGGCACGATGCGCCGCGAGAAGGCCGTTATAGACTGCTGGTTCGATTCCGGTTCAATGCCCTTTGCGCAGTGGCACTATCCGTTTGAAAATAAGGAGCAGTTTGAGCGCCGCTATCCCGCCAACTACATAAGCGAAGCCATCGACCAGACCCGCGGCTGGTTCTATACCCTGCTTGCAATATCCACCTGCCTGTTCGATGAGCCGAGCTACAAGAACTGCCTTGTGCTGGGCCTTGTTGCGGACAAGGACGGCATAAAGATGAGTAAGCACAAGGGCAACGTTGTTGACCCGTGGAGCGTGCTTGATAAGCAGGGCGCGGACGCCGTGCGCTGGTATTTCTATACAGGCTCCATGCCCTGGCTGCCCAGCCGCTTCAGCGCGGACGCCGTGAGCGAAGCGCAGCGCAAGTTCATGGGCACGCTGTGGAATACATATGCGTTCTATGTGCTCTATGCCGAAATAGACGGCTTCGACCCAACCAAGCACACCCTCAAGCGCGAGAACCTCACCCCCATGGATAAGTGGGTGCTCAGCCGCCTGAATACGCTGATAAAGACCGTTGACAGCAACCTTGACGGACTGCATATAACCGAAGCCGGCCGCGAACTGGCCCGCTTTACGGACGATCTTTCCAATTGGTACGTCCGCCGCTGCCGCGAGCGTTACTGGGGAAGCGGCATGACGGACGACAAGGAAGCCGCGTACATGACGCTTTACACCGTGCTTGCAACCATGAGCGCGCTGTGCGCACCGTTCACGCCGTTCATGAGCGAAAGCATATACCAGAACATAGTGCGCAGCGTTGATAAGACCGCGCCCGAAAGCATACACCTTTGCGACTTCCCCGTTGCGGATGAAAGCCTGATAGACGCGGAGCTTGAACGCAGCATGGACGAGGTGCTGGAAATAGTGGTGCTGGGCCGCGCTGCCCGCGCCGCGGCGAACGTGAAGAACCGCCAGCCGCTTGCACGCATGTTTGTGCAGGGCGGTACGCTCGATGCGCTGTATACTTCCATAATAGCGGACGAGCTGAACGTGAAGGCCGTTGAATTCGTAAACGATGCATCTTCCTTTATATCCTACCGCGTGAAGCCGCAGCTTAAGACCCTTGGGCCGCGCTACGGCAAGCTGCTGCCCAAGATAAACGCATATCTTGCGCAGGACGGCATAGGCGACAAGGTAGTTGCCGCGCATAAGGCCGGCAACAGCTATGATTTTGAGCTTGAAGGCACGGCCGTGTCCCTTGCGGAAGCGGATGTGCTGACCGAACCCATACAGAAGAGTGGCTTCGTAAGCCAGACAGAGAAGGAGACCGCCGTTGTGCTGGACACCAATTTGACCGACGAACTGGTGGACGAAGGCTTTGTGCGCGAACTGGTATCCAAGATACAGGTCATGCGCAAGGAGGCGGGCTTTGAGGTTACCGACCGCATAGCGCTGACCTATGCGTGCGTAGGCCGCGCCAAGGATGTGCTTAGCCGCTTCGGCGACGCCATTGCGCAGGATGTGCTGGCCGTGTCCGTAAGCGACGCCGCGCCCGCCGGCTACGTCAAGGAATGGGACGTGAACGGTGAAAAGGTAACGCTGGGCGTAGAAAAGAAGTAAACCAAACAAAATGCCGCGCCGAAGGGCTTGCATATTGACAATTCCCCTTCGGCACGGTATAATCAACTGCGCGTCCGGAAATATCCGCGCGCACATATCTCTCCGTAGCTCAGCAGGATAGAGCGTTCGCCTCCTAATTGGACGGTGACCAAACGCCAAATCCGCTGAAAATGTTGAAAAATCCACACGAGTTTCCGTAGCTCAGCAGGATAGAGCGTCCGCCTCCTAAGCGGAAGGCCCCCGGTTCGAATCCGGGCGGGAACGCCAGAAAGCCCCGTAAATAAGCACTTTCGGGGCTTTTTCTTTTGCCCTGAAGTTGTGCTGACTCATGATGATGCTTGCCTCTACCTTCCTCTCGCCTTCAAAAATTTGCTAATTGGCGTTAGGTCGATTTTTCGCGGCTTGGCACCAATTTTGGATCATCTTGCTAATTTTGGATTAGCAGGACTGTTTTGAAATCAATCCGGCGAAGGCTTGAAAAAATTCGGATGACTGCTGCAATTGCGCAGCGAGCGCACTGAGATCGAGTGCGGGCTGCTGCGGCTCGGCAGGCGCCTTTACTGTGCGTAAGTCGGGATTGGCGTAGAATGCGGATTCAAATTTTTGCGCATTCACTTTTCTGTCCTCGTCCAGAATATGTGCGTATACTCTTGTAATCATATCTGCCTGTGCGTGTCCCGTATCGCCCTGCGTTGCTTTTATATCGCCGTGATTGAGTTTTAGCTTGTAAGTCGTGCTTGAATGACGGAGCGAATGAAACACCACGTTTGGCAGCCCTGCGTCCTCCTTCAGTCGGTTGAAGCTTTTTTCAATATTTTTGCAGTCACAGGGACGCCCGTTATGGTGCGCAACAACAAGGTCATAGTCGAAATACTCATCCCCGAGAAATTCTTTTTGCTTTTGCTGGGTATCCCGCCATTCACGCAGAATGTAGGCGAGGGTTTTCGGCAGCCATACGCGGCGGACGCTGGTAGCGGTCTTGGGCGTTTTGAGTATCAGTCTTGTTTTGGGATTGCTCATTACGGGTGGAAACACAAAGCGAATATCCCGATTGCCAAGTGTGTCCATTACGTCCTTTGATGCCCTGAAAAGCTCTTTATCAACATATCCTGCTCCTGCTGCGACAGTTCCGAAAAGAGTTTTTCATTGCTGCTGCGCCGTACAAGCTCTTTTTTATGCTTTTTCGCTTCGCCTGCAATCACCAGCTTCGCAAAACGGTCAAACTGGTGCTGTATGGTTATCCGCTTGAAAGAAGATAGCTCCAAGAGAGTTCACCTCCTTCCATACCCACGGAAGCGGTGTATTTCTCCTTTCGCTCAATATCCCCCTTGAAGGGAGCCGATTTGGCAAACTTCGGTAAAATTTTTCTGAAAAAAGTTTGAAGCGCTGCTTTGCCTACATCAGAACGAATGGCATTCACCCATAAACCTCCGTAAAATTTGATTCTTATGTAAGTAATCAAAAAACGGAGGGACACGGGTACGCCCCTAATCGAATGCAAATAAAAAAGCGCCGTGAAAACATAAAGCTTTCACAACGCTTTTATCAAATGCTATGTAATTCCTGAGACGATGTATAATAGCCGGGGCAGCTAAGTATCTGTCCCAGCTATTGGTGCATCATTCTACAATACGCATGCCGTTTTCGTCCATAAGGCCCACCATGCCATTTTTACACTATGGCACTCCTGTCTATTCTAACCTTCGCCATTCGGTTATGCCTTCATTACCTCGTTCAAAAGTTCCTCTAGGAAGCTGTCTATCCGCCAAGTTATAGTGAGAGAATTTATGCAGACAGCTGGAGTATTGCATAGACAAGCAAAGCGTAATATCGCCATTTTCTACAAAAACATCGAATACAAATGTTTTCAGGCTTGGCATATCGCTTATAAAATCAAGCGATGGTATTTTATTGCTCCCGCTAAGCTCAAGCAGCTTTAGATTCTTCAGCTTAGATAGCGAAGAGAAGGATTTTATTTTGCTGCAATTTTGAATGCGCATAGCTTGCAGCGTAGAGCCCAAGGCTTGAATCGCATCGATATCCGATAGCCTTTGGCACCGCGTAAGGTATAAACACTTTAGCCCTTGCAGAAACTCAATGCCTTTCAATGTTCTGAATTTGCCAAACGAAAGTGAAAGCGTATCCAGATTCCTTAAATTTGAAAACACCTCAATGCCATCGTTTATCGGCTTAAAACTACTTAATATAAGACTTCTGAGTGAAACAGCCTTATCGAGATTAATAAAGTCGGCATCTCCACCCATAACCTGTTGAAGATTCGGGAACAGGCTAACATCTATTGCGGGAAAGTAGGGGTTTCTAAACCCATTCCTGTCAATTATACTCAGGCTTAAAAGGCCTTTTAGATGGTATAGCTCAGGAAGTAAATTAGCTATCGGAGAAGGATTTTGCAGCACTATATCCTGCATGCAGATATTTGACTCTAAGGCCAGATGCTCTACAAAATCGAAATCTCTGAGAAATGAGTAATCAGTCATTGCACCTATGTACACTTGATTGAATTTCATCTCTCTTGCGTATTCTATATCCTTGCTGCCATAAATATATATCGCATTAGCCTGATTATATGGATATATAATCGGCACAAACCTGAATTCCTCCGAAACGCTGCTCTTCATAATATGTCCTCTCAGCATAATTACGCTGTAAATCACTTAAAAAGGGAATATAATATTTTTCTTCCCGGTGACCATATTTTATTATAAGTATTTGAGTTATTCACACCTCTAGCCAGCTGCTTAATGTATTCTTGAACGAATGCCGTTTTAACGCTAGACGCGGGTTCCCAAACCTTCTCGATAATTTTATCGTTATATTTCCTTGCGATGCGTCGGCCTGATGTATTCATGCGTCCAGCATCGCCTTTGCCAACATAGTTTTTCCCGGATGCAAACTTAATTTCGTATGATCCTGGTTGACAAGCATTATGCACCAATACGCCGCACGAGCCAACAAAATACGTGTGCAGACCTTCAACAACGTGTTCCAGTTCGTTTCCTGCCCATTGCTATCAACCATAGCAACCGGATTATTCAAACAATACGCCCACATATTACCGCCGATGACGCCCTGACCGGTGGACATATATACGTCGGCGGAGATGAAGCGGCAGACTTCGGGGTCGTAGTAGCGGGTGGTGAGATAGTAGAGGCCGGTTTCGGTATCGTAGTAATAACCGCGATAACGGAACGAGTTGTCTGCGCCAAGCGTAGTTGCCAAGGTGCCGGTGGTGGATATCAGCTTGCCCCACGCATCGTAGATATATTCTACCACACGCACGCCGCTTTCGTCCATAAGGCCCACTATATCATTTTGGCCGTTTCTCAGATAATAGTACTCCGTGCCGTTGTAGTTTACGGATACCGCCTGCCCGTTGGCGTCGTAGCTGAACAGCAGCGATTTTCCAGGCGCTACCTGCGCCATGAGCAGACTGCCGTTGTAGCTGAACGATGTGGTCACTCCGTTTATTGTCTTGCCCGAGCGTATGCCCTGCTCATCATAGGTGTAGCTTGCGGTCAAACCGTTGCCGGATAAGCTCTCCAGCCGTTTGCCCTGCCATGCCATGGTGTAGCCGCGGTAGCTTACGGGGTTGCCTATCTCGTCGTAAGATATGGTTTCTCCGTTGTAGCTTACCAGCTTGTCTTTCCACTCGCTGTCGTATTCATAGGCGAATGTGGCTGTGGGCGTGCCGAGAGTACCCGTGGTGTAGGCGTATTCTTTACGCTCAAGAATGTTGCCTGCATTGTCGTAGGTGTAGGTTGTGGTCTTGTTCGTGAAGCCGTCGTTTACCCGCGTGAGCTGATTAAGCGCATCATATGCTTGAGGACAGCTTACTCAAGCACTATCCCAAGGAAATTCGCCTGACGCAGGAACGAATCAATGGATATGAGGCGGATATTGCCCTGTATGAGCGGTACAAGAGCGAGGATTTCCCCGGCATGCTTCTGTACGGTACTCATTACGCAGAGAAAAAGGAGGCCGGCACGGCAATACTTGAAGCCTGCAAGGCAATGACTTCGCCTGAGCCAAAGGAAGTCGGAAGCTATCGCGGGTTTACGCTGCTTCTGTCCTACGACATTGTTGCGAAGGTGTTCCGTATGACGTTGCGCGGAGAACTATCCCACACCGTGGAACTCGGCAGCGATATTCACGGCAACATTCAGCGCATGGAAAATATGCTTGAATCGCTCCCCTCCCGCCTTTCCGCCTGTGAAAAGGCCTTGGCTACGCTGAAAGAGCAAATGGAGAACGCAAAAGCGGAAGTTGAAAAGCCTTTTGAGCAGGAACAGGAGCTTTCCGAAAAGGCAGCCCGCCTTGCGGAACTCAATGCGCTGCTTAATATGGATAAGCGGGAAAACGCCGCGCTGGATGCAGAGCCTGAGCATACCGAGATTGAGACTGTTAAGGCTTCCTGTAAAGAAAGATGAAAACACCACATTTATGAATTACAGAAGCCATTGTCAGTACCGAGTAATTCGGTGCTCCTTTTACAGATTGAAGTTAAGCTATAAGTTGCGTATCCGATAAAACGCGGGTATAATAATAAAAAGAATACCTTTAGAAAGGAGGCATCAATCATGCCGGATGCAATGATACGGGAGATGATACCGTTATTCAAGTCGTATGGTATAAAGAAAGCTGCGCTGTTCGGTTCTGTTGCTCGTGGTCAAAACACGCCAGACAGCGATGTTGACCTTGTAGTCTCCTTTGGAAAAAAGTATGACCTGTTGGATATAGTCGGCCTTAAGCAGGATCTTGAGGAAGCATTGCAAGTTCCGTTTGACGTAATCACATATGAATCACTGAAAAGCGGAGCATTTGCGGATTCAGTCTATACAGATGAGAGGGTAATATATGGTTAGAGTTAATGTGATATTGGACCACATCCGCGAATGCTGCGAAGACATCTTTGATTTTGTTCGAGATATGGAATTAGAAGATTTTCTGAGCAATAAGCTTGTTCGCAATGCAGTAGGGATGTCCTTAATTAATATCGGTGAACTCGTCAAGGCGCTCCCTATCGAGTATCGGAACGAGCATCCCGAAATACCTTGGAAGAGGATAGCAGGCATGAGAGATTTAGCAGCCCATAAATATCAAACTCTGGACATGGTTGCTGTTTGGAATGTCGTACAGGACAGAATTCCAGAGCTATATGAATTCACAAAAAGATAAACTGTACCTTATGCAAGACGCCGATGATGAATCGACGTCTTTTTGTATCTAAATACTTGAAAGAAAGTGAGGTGTAAAACCTATTTGAGTCTTACAAAACCATACGTAACAAAGCAGGAGATTGAGCAGGCCAGGCAGCTCGATCTCCTTTCTTATTTGCAGCAGCATGAGCCGGAAGAGCTGGTGCGGTTTTCGTCCAATGTGTATACCCTCCGCAGCCACGACAGCCTTAAAATCTCAAACGGCAAATGGTATCAGTGGTCAACAGGGATAGGCGGCATAAGCGCACTGGATTACCTTATAAAAGTGCAGGGCATGGACTTCGTCAGCGCCGTTTCGAAGATATTGAGCTATAGCCCGCTTGCGGAACCCGCAGGGCCCACTCCTGCCAAACGTCAAAAGCCCGTCTTTACCCTGCCCGCACTATATGAAAACAATGACAGGGTTCGCACGTACCTTACCGGCCGTGGGCTCTCGATGGACTTGCTTCGCATGTGCATCGATGCAGGGTTGATATATGAGGATATGCGGCATAACTGCGTATTCGTGGGTTTCGACCGCAAAAAAGTTCCGAGATATGCCATGCTCAGAAGCAGTTCCCAATATTCAACATTTCTGGGCGAGGTGTCTGGCAGCGACAAACGATACTCTTTCTCTCTTTCAGGCAGCAGCGAAACGCTGTATGTGTTTGAAAGCGCAATAGACTGCCTTTCCTTTATTGAATTGCAGCGCATGAAAACGGATGAACTGAAGCCCGATAACTATCTTTCCCTTTCCGGCGTATACCGACCCGGCGAAGGCAGGCGCACCGAATTGCCTGCGGCTTTGCAGGAATATCTTTCCATGAACGACGACATCCGCCACATAGCTTTGTGCCTGGACAACGATGAAGCAGGGCGCAGCACCGTCTTGGCAATATGCGCCGCGCTGCCGGATAAATACACGGCGGAATTATTGCCTCCGCAATCAGGTAAAGACTACAACGAACTTCTCATGTTAACCAAGGGCATACCGCCGAACATCAGGGTAAGAAAGCCGAAGGAGCGCCGCGAAAGATAGGCGCTTTATTTATCGGCAGGTAATGTGGATGCGATGCGCGCATCGCATTAGCGAGCATTGGATAATGCCAGCCTTATCCGCCCGTAAGGGTGTCCCCTTAAACCCCAAAGAGAAAGGAGCAATATGCTGAAACGAAATATAAAGATAACATTCCGCCTAAACGCCAAGGAACAACAGCAGCTAAAAAAGAATGTAAAGCGAACGGGCCTGTCGCAGGAAACATACATCCGAAGGCTCATCGAAGGCTATGTTCCCAAGGAGCTGCCGCCCATAGACTACCACGCCATGATGCGCGAACTTAACGCCATAGGCAACAGTATGAACCAGATAGCGGCCCGTGCAAATGCCACGGGCTTTCTTCTTGCCAATGAATATGCTTCATAAGCTTTACAACAACGAATCGGAGGAAAAGAAAGATGACTAAGAAAACAAAGCGCGCCCTTGCCATGCTCTGCACTATTGCGATGATATTTACCGTTACAGCAACGGCATTTGCCGCCGACGACCCGCTGCAGGTGATAAACAACCTATCCGAGTTTATATTCGGTCTTATACGCGCCATAGGCATGATACTTCTGGCATTCGGCATCGTTCAAATAGGCCTGAGCCTTAAAAGCCACGACCCAAGCCAGCGCGCCAACGGGTTCCTTACGTTTGCCGGCGGTATCATAATCACATTCGCAAGAGAAATCCTGAACCTTATTACGGGCTGACGGGAGCGCGACAAATGAACAGCGGCAACTGGATAATAGACAACATAGTTAACGCGCTTAACGTTTGGAACGATAAATTGCAGGAGATATGGCAAATAGTCACCCAGTCTCCCGAGAGCTTCAAGGGCGGCGGGATATGGGGCGTTGTTCTGAACATAAACGCCGCATTGAAAGCCATAGGCTACGCATTGCTCGTGCTGTTCTTTGTGGTCGGAATTGTAAAGACCTGCGGCTCGTTTGCGGAAGTCAAGCGGCCCGAGCATGCGGCAAAGCTCTTTATTCGCTTTATTCTTGCGAAGGCTGTAGTCAGCTACGGTTTAGACCTGATGATGGCTCTGTTTCGCATAGTGCAGGGCGTTATATCCACCACGATGAATACGGCGGGACTTACGGCACAGGCGGCAGTCACAATGCCTGAAGAAATGACAGCGGCAATTCAGGCGCTGACATTTTGGCAATCCATACCGGCATGGGCGGTCAGCCTGATAGGCAGCCTTGTGATTATCGTACTGTCATTCGTAATGATAATGAGCGTCTACGGGCGCTTTTTCAAGCTTTACCTATATACGGCAATCGCCCCCATTCCCCTGTCATCCTTCGCCGGAGAGCCATCCGCAAATATCGGCAAAAGCTTTTTGAAATCATATGCGGCAGTATGCCTTGAAGGAGCCGTCATTGTATTGGGCTGCATCGTATTCAGCGTGTTCGCATCAAGCCCGCCGTCGGTTGATGCAAGCGCAAGCCCCGTCGCCATGGTATGGATGTACATGGGGGAGCTTATATTCAATCTGCTTGTGCTGACCGGCACGGTAAAGATGGCTGACAGGGTAGTCAGAGAGATGTTTGGGCTGTAAATGCTGCAATTTGAATAATTCCTTGACACAGCGCTCATAATATGAAAAAATAAAGTTGATTTTATATTTTCGTATTTTGGAGGGTATTATGGAATACATCAAAAGAGAACTTGAACGGAAGTTCCTGCATATGAGCGATTTTTTTAAGGCGGTTCTTGTTACGGGAGCGCGGCAGGTGGGAAAAACCACTATGCTGAAGCATTTATGTGAAGGGCAGAACCGCACCTATGTGACGCTTGATAATATGATGGCGCGTACATTGGCTCAAACCGATCCCGCTTTGTTTTTTCAAACCTACAAACCACCTATCCTCATTGATGAAGTACAGTATGCACCGGAGCTGTTTGCACAAATCAAGATACTCTGCGATGAAAGCGAACAGACTGGTCAATTCTGGCTTACCGGTTCGCAGCAATACAACGTAATGAAGAATGTGCGGGAAACACTTGCGGGCAGAGTGGGAATTCTAACTCTATATGGTCTGTCACAGCGAGAAAAAGACGGTATTTTGTTGGAAGATACACTGGACTTTTCACTTCCCTGTTTGCAAGAAAGGCAGCGTCTTATTCAAAGGAACGATGTGCATACCGTTTTCGAGCATATCTGGCGCGGAGGAATGCCACAGCTTTTTCATGCAGACAGCGAACAGCGGCAGGAGTATTTCAATTCCTATATTGATACCTACCTTATGCGTGATATTACTGAAGCGGGTGGTATTACGGACTACGCGCGCTTCAAAAAACTGCTGTCAGCCTGCGCTGCACTTACCGGGGAGCAAATCAACTACAATACATTAGCAGAAGCTGCCGATGCGACTCCACCAACAGCAAAAGCGTGGGTAGATGTGTTAGAAGGGCTTTGTATCGTCTACCGTTTACCTCCCTATTCCAACAACGCGCTCAAACGTCTCTCCAAAACGCCAAAGCTGTACTTTTGCGACACGGGATTATGCGCTTTTCTCTCCCTGTGGCTGACAAAGGATACGTTGATGAACGGAGCGGCAAGCGGACATTTTTATGAAAACTATGTCGTTATGGAACTTGTCAAGAATTATGCTTACGCAAAGGACAAGGCGAATCTCTCTTATTTTCGCGATTCCAACGACAAGGAAATCGATGTGTTTGTGGAGGAAAACAACCTGATCCACCCGTTGGAGATAAAAAAATCCGCTTCACCCGATCGGCGTGAAATCAAAAAATACTCTGTATTGGATAAAGCGTCTATCGCTCGAGGCAAAGGTGGTATAGTCTGTATGTGTGACGAACCAATTCCCATTGACGCGGAAAACTGCTTTATTCCAAGCAATCTAATATAAAGCAAATACAAAAGAAGCAATAAGATAACGAAGCATCCGTAAGAACGGGTGCTTTTTCATTTGGAGGCAACATGGAAATCAAAATAAACAAGGAAATACGGAACTATACGGAAAGCATGTTTTTCGGGCTGAATGCGCGGCAATGCATATTTTCACTGCTTGCCATAGGCATAGCCGTAGCAATCTACTTCGGACTGCGCGGTTATCTTGGCACGGAAACGGTATCGTGGCTTTGCATCCTGGGAGCCGCGCCGTTTGCGGCGCTTGGGTTCCTTCGCTATAACGGCATGCCGGCAGAAAAGTTCATCGCGGCGTTTATACGCTCGGAGTTTCTTATACCCAAGCGGCTGCTGTTCCATCCCACCGATATCTACTATGAAATACTGCAACCCACAATTAGAAAACATGAAAAGGAGGCGCAAAAGAAGCATGATTAAGACTTTGCAAACCATACTGCGGCAGGATAGAGAACGCTTTATTATCCCCAAAGGGGTGCAGGAGATAATCCCCGTCAACCGTATTTGGAGCGACGGTATTTTCAAATCCGGCAACGTATACACCAAAACATTCAAATTTTCCGACATCAACTATGCCATGCTTTCAAAAGAGGATACACAAACGCTGTTCTTGAAGTACTGCGACCTGATAAACTCCTTTGAATGCGGCTCCACATATAAACTTACTATTGCCTTGTCCCGTTACAATCAAAAGGCGCTTAACGAATCGATAATAATGCCAATGTGCTGTTTACTGACGCTTCAAAGCTTCAGGCAGGCGACCTCATCTTTTTTGCCCGCAAGGATGCTTCCCGCGGCGAAGGTTATTGCACGGACACCCGGCGCTGCGGAACAGGCAAATGCAAGCGCTGGATGCAGATACACCATGTTGCCATATACATCAACGGCGAGTTTCTGATTGACAGCACCGGCGGCAACAACTCCGTACAGATACGCAAGCATTGGGGAAGAAGCGGCTCCGAATGGAAATGGGTCTGCTTCGGCAGGCCAACAAGCTGAAAGAAAGGAACCATAATGAAAAGTCAAACTACCAAGAGGGCGGTGCTCATTGCCGCTCTTTCTATTTTAGCTGCCATAATAGGCATTGTTGCGGAGTGCCTGTGCGCGTAATGCAAAATCCTACAACGGCACGGAGTTGGTATGGCAACTTGAATTGAACAAAGGAGGTTTTCCGTGAGAACATATTTCTTCCTTGATACAGACCTTCAGGGCAATGCTGAATATGATATAAGCGGTAATAATTATGCTGATTTGATAGATATATGTTGCAAATACAGCAGCGTTCTATCTTTGATGATAGAGAATAAGCGTGTAAAACTTGTGAAGCAGCTTGAGTCATTTCGGATAGCTCAGCCTAAAAATATTCAAAATGAGTATACACGTTATTCACAGAACGACGATGGAGCTGGGCTGGATATTAGGTATTACCGAGTATGTGATGAGTTATGCAATCTGCTAAAATCATCTGCTAACAGCATATTTGATTGGGTATATGGACAAGGGCATAACAAACCGGAGGATCCGATCTTTTACAGAGAAGATGGCAGTAAGTTCTTTTCTTCGGTTATTCATGAAGGTGAATGTACATTATGCATTGCTGAAGGTGAGAATGCAGATATAGTGATATGCAATGGCAATTGGGTAGAAGAGTCACACAGTTGATATTGTAAAATTCATGTTCACTATATACATTGATTAAAGAGGTCAATTTTACGGTCAGCACATATATTTACTGTATGTGCTGACCGGGTTAGTATTGACTATCCATGAAGGTATGGATTATGGGACATAACAAAAAAAGAAATACTATAAGCAGTAAAAAGTACTATGGAGTTATAATCACTATAGCAGCTCTGATGGTTTTTACCGTAGCTTTCTTTACGGTTGTGCCATGCATTGCCGCCAACACAACATATGAAGATCTAACCGATGCGGTGATCACAATCGATAAAATACGGTATTTCTCGAAAGCCGAAGTCTCAAGCTCTTGCTATGTCATTACATCGACTGATGGAAATAAATATTTTGTTGTTAGCCGCGAAGGGTTTAAGGCAATAAAAAATGGTGCAATAAAAGAAGGTGATATATGCTCAATAAAATACATATACTGGTTTTTTCAGGATATCATCCAAGAGTTAAAAATTGATAATGTAGAATACATTTCATATGAACAATTTAGCTCGCGCGGTTATATAATAATAGGAATTTGCCTTTGCCTATTTGAATATGGTATTCTCATTCTTTGGAGGAAATCAACTTTCTTTGAAAAAGACAAGCCAAAGCACGTCAGAACCAACAAAGCCAAACCGCATAAGAAAAAGAAATGGAAGAAAGGGCGGAAAGGCAAAGATAAGCGGAAATAAGGCCGTATATATATAAGTAGATTTTAGAGTAAATATAATTCAATCACATGGAATTTTGGGGATATGATATTGACCGGGGCAGTTAAGCAACTGCCTCGGCTTTTATATACGGCCCAAATGATATAGTTGGCCTTATGGACGAAAGCGGCGTGCGTGTGGTAGAATATATCTACGATGCGTGGGGCAAGCTGATATCCACCACCGGCACCTTGGCAACTACGCTTGGCGCAGACAACTCGTTCCGTTATCGCGGTTATTACTACGATACCGAAACCGGCCTCTACTATCTCACCACCCGCTACTACGACCCCGAAGTCTGCCGCTTCATCTCTGCCGATGTATATATGTCCACCGGTCAGGGCGTCCTCGGCGGCAATATGTGGGCGTATTGTTTGAATAATCCGGTTGTTTTTTCCGACAATATCGGGCAAAGTGTTACCATTTGTATTCTTGGAGTGACGGTCTCACTTGCTCAATTGATTGTGGGAGCCTTGATTGTTACAGCTTCAATCGACCTGCTGATAAACGGTGAAAGATCATTGCCGGCACGGCTCAGCGATAAGATAGTTGATGCTTTAGAAACTGTAGTATCCACGGTTGCTGAGAAAGTAGAAGCCGCCAAACCACGGAAATATAGAAGCAGTACCGAAGAACATCATATAGTCGCTAAAAAATCCCCGAAGTCTATAATTGCCAGAAAATGCTTTGATGACGTAGGGCTAAAGGTTGAAGATGATTTTAACAAGGTTAAAGTTAAAACAAGCTTACATAGGCGACTGCACACAAACATATACTATGGTTTAATTAATACAGGAGTACTGATAGCCTATGCGATTGGGCGTGATAAGGATTCCAAAGCAAATAACATTAAGGCTTTTGTTGGAACTGTTAGTAATATACTTTCATCGCGTTCAAGAAGCCTAAAATGGTAAAGAAAAGATGGGGTGCTTATGACTTTTGAATACTACGATAAAATAAAACCGGATTTAATTAAAAAAGCTGAGCATATGTATGCCAAATACGTTAATATGCATGATGAACTGCTTGCTGTGCGCCAAAGGCGCACAGCAAGAGTTGAATACTCTCGTGACAAGCGCCACGACCTTAGATTAGGCTATTATTGCCCTAATCCGCTAAAGGATTTGGTAATAGGAAATGTAAAACGCGGGCGCATTTTAAAAAGAAAAAGCAGCTTTGCCAGCGCGGATATAATATTCTTCTTCGATAAAAACAATGAATTGATAGGAGCGGAGGAGAAGCTCGGTGCTAATATCAGACAGCATTATATAATCAATGAAGACGGGTATTTATGGATACTCTCATTTAATAATGCCAGAGAAATATATGGCAGTGACTCTGATGCTATCTGCAACATGACTCTGTGGTGTAAAGAGGACGACAAAATGTCTCTTTATATTGATATTGATACTGATAACAATTCCAACGCCTCCGGTTTTGGGGACTTGGCTGACTTAAGAGTTTGGTTGTTTACCTATTGCCAAGATATACCGGTTGAGTTTGAATGTTTTCGCGAGGACATTTATCCACAGAGGAAACAAGCAATACTTAAGAAATACTACTATGGAGAGGTTTATAGGGATATTTACAAATTTGACCATAAAACCGAAGAAGGTCTGTCGAGATATAACATTTACAGTTGCCGGTATGGCTCGGATGAGATGACACCCGATGGCTATCAAGATATTGCTTTATAGGTTGATTGTGTGCAGCGCCAGAAAAATCACTGCTGTTCAGCTACGATGCCAACGGCCAGGCAGTATCCGTGAACTACAACGGCACGGAGTACTATTACCTGAGAAACGGCCAAAATGATATAGTTGGCCTTATGGACGAAAGCGGTGTGCGTATTGTAGAATGATGCACCAATAGCCGGGACAGGTAAGTAACTGCCCCGGCTATATTAATCCTTGCTGCGGTGCTATTTAAGCATCGGCAGGGATATCGTCGGCGGTATTATTGTCAGGAGTGCTTTTCAGCGCATCTATTTCGCACATGCAGTTCAATATACGCTTTATCGCACGGGCCTGTATGCGCTTTAGCGTGCGCTCGGCCCGACCGTTCATAATGCCCCATCTTTCATTGTATTCAACTATTACCTTTGCCCAGTCAAGCCCCTGTATCAGGTGCTTTTGAACAAGAAAACGCTCATCGTCCGGCAGCAGCTCCAGCCAGCATTCTATAATGCCCTTCATAAACACCAGATTGCAGTATTCTTTTTCCAAAGCATCCCGCTCAAAACAGGCGTATTCCGTGTTCTCCTGCATCAGCAGCGTAAGCATGGACGCTTTCGCACAGATTCCGCGGTAATCGCACAGCGCATTCATTATGGTCAGATTAGTAAGTTCCATTGTACCCTCCTGCGCAGAGTATCTACTATCTTATACGCATAACATAGGCCCTAAAGGGACAAATAACGGCAAAATTATTTGCGGCAGACGGCGTCATGCGCTACCTCACCATCATCCTTGCAAACTTACCGACCACAATAACTGCGAACGCCGCAAGCGCGCCTTCATTCTTCCTTGACTCGCTTTTCACTCAACAAGCCGCGCAATAACCATATACTTGCCCGGCGCATGTCCTGAGTATCTGAACGGGTAGCAGGTCACAAGCACAAGCGTACTTCCGTCCAGCGTAGGGAGCCGCCAGTCCGATGTGCTTTCGTATATGGCAACATCTGAAACGGCATATGTGTAGGCTATACCGTCTTTTGTTGCCGTAATGGTGTCGCCCACGGTGACTTTTTCGAGTACCTTCAAATGATTCCGGTTGCGATGACCGTAGACAACGCACATACCATTTTCGCCGGGCAACACGGAAGTCGTAAGCCAGCCGGGAGTTTTCTTGAGTGTTGATTCTTCCACACCGTATGCCACGGATATGGTATCGTTAAGAATACTGAGCGTGAAGAAAGCCTTGCCGTCTTGCACGGGAGCGGGAGTCACTGCGGATGGGTAAGTCGGCTGCAATGTTGCTTCCGGCGTTGGTGATGGCAGCGCAGCAGCAGGAGAGGGCAGGGGAGTTGATGAAATCATATTGGTTGCTTTTGGCGTAGGCATGGGCTTGATTTCAACAAAAACATCGCCGTCCTCATGCTGCACAGATAAGGCAATGCCTATTATGGCAGCTAAAATAGAAAGAGCGGCAATGAATGCCGCCCTCTTGGTAGTTTGATTTTTCATTATGGTTCCTTTCTTTCAGCTTGTTGGCCTGCCGAAGCAGACCCATTCCCATTCGGAGCCGCTTCTTCCCCAATGCTTGCGTATCTGTACGGAGTTATTACCGCCGGTGCTGTCAATCAGAAATTCGCCGTTGATGTATATGGCAACATGGTGTATCTGCATCCAGCGCTTACATTTGCCTGTTCCGCAACGTTGGATGTCAGTGCAATAACCTTCGCCGCGGGAAGCGTCCTTGCGGGCAAAAAAGATGAGGTCGCCTGCCTGAAGCTTTGAAGCGTCAGTAAACAGCACATTCATGTCGCGGCACTTTTGCGCCATGCCTGTGGACGTTAACCCGTTCATGGAGGATAAGCCACAGTCGCGGTATGCAGCCCGCACTAAGCCGGAACAATCCATGCTGGAATAACTGCGGCCTATGTACTTCTTGGCAGCCGAAACGATTTGCGCACCAAGTTCAGTCGATGGAAGATCCGGATTGATGTCTAAACCCAAGCCGTATGTTCCGCCATCACCTATGGTATCGCCAAGCAGCTCCGCAAAAAGCGGGTAGTAGTCAGGCTGCATAAGCTCGGTAAGCATTTCGTTCTGGTCAGCGCTGAATCGGTACATATCCGCGCCGTCGCGGTAATCCATGCTCAACACATTGACGTATATGAATAGTGTTGTTTTGCGCTCCGTAATCGGCTTCCCGTTCTTATCAAGAACAATAGCGCCGTATTCATCGGTTACTATGACAGTTTCGGTTTCGGATTCTGTGCGATATGAGACTTCGTTCATATCAAGAAAGATTTCGCGGAGCTTTTCCATATTCTCAGGCGACATTTCCGTTACGTCAGACGGGTTTTCTTCATCCGTGCCGACTTTTATGGCGTATACGCCCACCACGTCGGCCCAATTCGGTACGGTGCTTTCGATGCTCTCATGGCGCAAAAGGGCTATTTCTACGCTTTGTTCATCGTTGCGCAGTAAACAATATTGAACCATGATACGGCCCGCCGATGGCGGGCTTTTGTATATTTGGTTGACGAACAACCGTTAGTTAGCTATAATTGCGTTGCGCAAGGCGTATGCTTTTTAGACCGCATGGAAAGGAATAAGGTAATATGAATATAAAACACGCTAAAATAATTCTTGCGCTGCTCATTGCGGCGCTTACGCTTGCGCTGTGCGGTTGCAGCGGGGGCGATATACAGCCCCCTGCGGAAACGGATGCGACGAGGCAGCCCGTGCGCACGCTTAGCTGCATAACGGCGGACGCGCTTTCGGGTATGTGCCCCGCGGGCGGGGAGAACGTTGCCGTGTGCCGGGCGGATTACGAGGCGGGCGTTACCACGCTTTGGCTTGCAGATACGGCTGATGACGCAATAATTTGCGAAGCGAAGCTGAAGGGTGCATGGGCGCTGAAGTAGCAGACGTTTGCGGACGGCAGGTTTGCCCTTTGCAACCGCGATACCAACACATGGAAATTCATGAGCGCAGAGCTTATGGAAATAAGCTCCGTGCAGACTGAAAACGCGGACGGCTTCTTTTCATATGCCGCGGATAAGTATTATTACCTGAGCGATAATGTGCTTTGCGTGCAGGATATAAAAAGCGGCGAAAAGGGCGCGGTTCCGCTTTCACCCGATTTAAGGCTATTGTATATTTCTGCGTTTGATAATAAAAGCGGCCTTATTGCCGTGTGCCGATAAGACAGTAATCTGAGAAAACTACAAAATCGGCATCTGCCAAGCAGGATTGGACAACAAAACAGGCG
>OLSD01000674.1_pt1 | contig 32284 bp, 25 predicted proteins | sample 1672211 | NCBI WGS metagenome assembly OLSD01 (sample SAMEA3136659, study PRJEB25190) | human gut metagenome | reverse complement strand
GGGGTTTCTCTTTTTTTGCAAAGCTCATATTTGTTGATTACGGGAATGCTCCTTTACACTCGTAAATATATATTGTTTTTCGACCTTTTTGTTCGCTAAAACCTGTGATAAATTCAGTTATATTACTCATTTGTATTATAGCATACAAAAATAACTGTATTTCATTTTAGAAGTAAGTTGCGGAAAATCCTGCCTAAGATACTGTAGGATAGTCATGGTTTAAAGTAACATATTTTTATTTTCTATCTACCATTCAACAAGACAACAAATATATATCTAAAATATTTTATAAAAATGAAACTTTTTCACTGTTGCTCTAAGTTGAAAGTTTATAATGAATCAAATGTATATTTTGTAAACATTATATTTTCAAAGTATCAATACATAAATCATCACTTGTAGAATTCTCTTGTTAGCAGCAACATTAGAATTTTATCATCATAGTCTTTTGCCAAATATGTATTTAAGTCTCTATTTTTTAATCTTATCCCAGAAAGTTGCATTATAATTCTCTCACATGCATGTTAGAGATATTTTCCCGTATCTTGTTTTTTTTATTATTAATGAGAGATTTTTGTGTTAGAATAATAATATAGATTGTTGTTTATCTAACCGTATTTAAGGAGTCTACTATGCTTTGGTATAATGTTATAATTAATCTATGTGCAGTTCTTTTCTTTGCTACTATCCTATTCTCTCTCCTTTGTCGTACATCAGTAATCAGGAACACAATTAACACCCTTTCAAAGAACAATCTAAGCAAACTAAAATTCATTGTAATCTTTGTAGCATTTTCCCTTATAGATGCTTTTTTAGGAGCTCAACTAGTTACTCGCTGCATTAATAATCAGCTTGTCTTTGTTATGGTCTCCGGACTTATCGGCGGGCCAATCGTAGGTACAGCTACAGGTCTTATCAGCTCTATCATTGCTTTTTTTCTTGTGCCATATGCTCCGTTTTCATGTCACTATATATTAATAATCCTAATCGGTCTTGTTGCAGGTTTTTTTGCTAACTGGCTTCAGAAGCAATATGCCATTTATGCTGATGCCTCTATATTAGGTTTAATGTTCACTTTCCTCTACCTTGTCATTAATATATCATTAAACACTGCTACTTTACCTAATGGTTATACTGTTGAAGATATCTTTTTCCCTATTCTCTTTAGCTATTCTATAGGTGTTGGCGCATTTATGGGTATATTAGAAGACTTTTATAATCAACAAGAAAAAATAGAAGGAATCATTGCCAAAACAGCGTTAAAAATCACTAATAATTCTATCTCTATTTTACAAGATGGTTTAAATGCTACCAGTGCTTCAGAAACTGCTGATATTATTCTTCAGGAAGCGGAAACATTTGATTTTGTAGCTATTACATCGTTAGATGAAATATTAGGCTTCTCTTCCTACCGCACTGAACCACCTTTCGTCTCTTTTTTGGTAGATGACTTTCATAATCTTTTCAAAACTTCTTTCAAGCAAGATACGAAGAATCTAGATGTTATTCGCTCCTATATTAAGGTTCCTATTTATAATGACAAACATCATGTCGGTTACTTCTGTGCCGGCCATATTCTAGACTCCGAAACTACTCCTTTTGAAACCACATTGGCTCATGGCCTTGGCACTATGATTACTAACCAAATCACCGTTCATAACATTAAAGAAAAGGCTGGTCTATACGATAAGGCAGAAATTAAAGCTCTACAATCTCAAATCAATCCCCATTTCCTTTTCAATGCTTTAAGTACTATCAGTTTCTACTGTTCTCAACAACCTCAAACTGCTAAGGCTCTTATCAATGATCTCGCTAGCTATTATAGGAACAATTTGACAGATGAAAATACCATGATTTCTATTCTAAATGAACTTCAACATATCAACGCGTATATTCATTTAGAACAGGCCCGCTTTGGGGACAGATTAAAAGTAGATTATAACATAAACATCGAAGAATCATTCCAAGTGCCAGCCCTTATACTACAACCTATTGTTGAAAACGCTATCCGTCATGGTTTATATCAAAAACTTGAGGGAGGACGAATTATTATTAGAATTGATAAACAAAAAAAATATTTCCGCATTGCTGTAATTGATGACGGGCTAGGTATGACATCAGATAGATTGAAACATATTTTTGACAACACGAAGCCAAAGAATTCAATAGGACTCACTAATGTAAACCAACGCTTGATTACTCTTTACGGTCCCAAAAACAAGCTTATAATCTATAGTAGAATTAATAATGGTGCCATAGTTATTATGAAAATTCCGTTTCAGGAGGTGAACAAAAACAATGATTAGAACTATAATTGTAGATGATGAATACCCAACTCGCCAAGAGTTAGCTACCATCCTCAGCAACATCAGTGATATTGAAATTGTAGCTCAATGTGCTATAGGTCAAGAACTTCTTGATTATCTTCAAAAAAGTACTGTAGATATTGTTTTTCTCGATATCGAAATGCCTCAAATTAACGGCTTAGATATTGCGCGTATTATACGCACCACCATCCCTAACCCACCACAAATTGTTTTCTCTACTGGTTATGGTCAGTTCGCTGTCCAAGCTTTTGATCTACAGGCCTTTGATTATGTTTTAAAACCATATACTCAGGAGCGCATCCTTATTACAATAATGCGATATAGAAATTTTAAAAAACAAACTAATAATATTAAACATAAGGATAGTTTCAAACTTCCTATTTGGCATAACGATAAAATGATTCTGCTAAACCCGGAAACTGAGATAAGTCTTATACGAGCACAAGAACAAAAAATTATTGTTTCTACTAATAATGGTGAATTTGAAATCAATACCCCTTTAAAAGATTTAGAGCAAAAACTTAAGGATCACGGCTTTCTTCGTACCCATAAATCATATATAGTTAATATTGGTAAAATCAGAGAGATACTTCCTTGGTTCAATGATACCTTTATACTCACTTTAGAAAACTGTGACTATAAAGAAATTCCTGTTTCACGCCATTATTTACCAGACTTCAAGAAATTCTTAAATATCTAACGAACCTCTAGATCTATCGTAAGCGTCAAATCTGTCATGTATGAAAAAAATCAGGACCGCATAGCGGTCCTGGTACAAATCATATTCATTTCTTGACATTTACGCTGCATTCAGCTGGTGCATTTTCTGGTAGGAGCAAATCGACATTGTCCTTTTGAGACAGGTCTACTTTTTTGGCAGTAGTAAGAACATAGACTATATACTTAAATGGATCCAAGCGGTTCTCCTTTGCGGTTTCTACCAAGCTGTAGATAATTGCACTGCCTTGCGCTCCTCGTGGTGTATTGGCGAACAAGAAGTTTTTACGTCCAATTACAAAAGGCTTAATGCTACGCTCAGCTCTGTTATTATCTATTTCTAAACGACCATCATTAAGATAGTTCAGAAGGTATGGCTTTTGGTTTTCCAGATAAGTCAAAGCCTTTCCCAATGCAGATTTTGGTGCAGCATTTAAGTTTTTCGCCCACGCAAATAATTCGTCAAGAAGAGGTTTTTCCTGTTCCAGGCGTTTGGTATAGCGTTCTGCAAAGCTTAACTTTATAAGCTGCTTCTCGATCTTATATATTTTGGTGAAGATACCTAAAGCATTGGTTACTGCAGACATTGCAGCGGATTTTCCTTTAGGAAGAGCAACTCGAGCTTCATCGAATTTTCTTCTCAAATGGGTCCAGCAGCCAACATCTGTAATATCCTGATTCAAGTCATAGTATACTGAATATCCGTCTGTCTGTAAATATCCTTTGTAACCTTTTAAGAATTCCTGAGGATACTCTTTACCTCGAACTGACTGGTAATTGTATAGCACAATTGGATCCTTAGCATCGCTGCCGGTCCGGTAGAGCCACATATAGCTTTTGCTGGATGCAGGCTTGCCAAACTCCTTAAGAACCTGCAGAGTTGTTTCATCCGCATGGAGAACTTCTCTTTGTAGCAGTTTCTCGTGTAGTTTTTCATATAAAGGCTCAAGATAAAGCTCTACGCACTTCAGCATCCAGTTAGACATGGTCTGTCTAGAAAGCTCAATTCCCTGGTTCTTCCATTCTTGTTCCTGACGATATAATGGAGACCCCATTATAAACTTTTGAGTAATAATGTGAGCTACGGCTTCAGGCGTAGCAAATCCGCCCGGAATTAAAGCAACTTCCTTCTCTGCTCTGATCACAGGAGTTTCTATATTATTTTGCTTACAGTTCTGGCAGGCAAATGTAGACCTTTAGCGCTACCACGAAGTTAACGCTGATGCTTATGCATCAGCGTTTTTTATTGTTCAAATGTAAGCCAAACCTAAACCGCATCTTATTGTGCGGTTTTTTTGTGCGCAAGAAGGAGAAAACACGTTAAAAGTTTTGCGAATGAAAGGTAGCGCTCTATAATACTGATGCTCTGTTATCAGATTTTTGTACGGAAAATATCAATTTTGGTATCTTAATCCCCCTATGCCAATCATAATTTTCATATTTGAAAAGCCATGTCTTACCGAAAATCAGTAAAACATGGCTTTCTCTGTAAATCTGCGTTAGTCCATTACTTATGCTTAAAGATTCCATGGACTAATGCTATATTTTTATTATTCTAGAGTCTTTATCAGAAGCTGAAGTTGAGGCTCAGATTGAAGCCTACACCCCTTTGCTTACCAACGGAGCCGTTAACGCCAAGGCCAAGTTCGAATTTGTCGGAGTTGTTAACTCTCCAGCCAAGCTCCATAATACCGGTATCGCCCTTCATGGAAGGAGCAGGTGCGGAAGCAGAGCCAAGGGTTGTTGCTACAATCGCATTGGATTCACCGTCAAATTCATGCTGCCATGCCAAGCCTGCATAGAAAGCGTTCTTCTCGCTCAGTTGATGCGTATATCTTGCACCAAGACGAGTACGCAGAGAGGTTGTAGCATCGAAATCATAGGTTGCGCCGGTGCCTACAGTAACCTTATCACCCTGTTGACGAGTGTAGAACAGCTTGCCGTAGTAGTCAATGGTATCCTTATCGTTCAGCTGGACCACCTTACCCATGCCAAGATGTGCTGCGTAATAGGTTGCATCGCTGTCGTATTTAATACCACCTGCAACAGCAGATTGATAATCGGTGCTCATTCTGCCTGCACGCAGTGAGCCTTCATAATAGAGGCCATCATCATTGAGCTGCTTAGCCATCAGGCCCGCACCCCAGAAGTGTGCATCGCCATCACCGTGCGTACCATTGTCGAGGTAGGAGTCATAGCTGCCGCGACCGTATTCAATCATAGGCGCAATTAACAGCTTGCCGGAATTGTTGTTGATTTTCTTTGCAAAGCCAAGATTCATGTTCCATGCTTTGAGGTCAACGTGAGAACCGGTATCGAGCTTTTGATTGTTAGCGCTCATGGTGATAAACGGATTAACAGAACCTTCTTCCTCCCCGTCAACAGCCAATGCAGCGTTTTCATAGCCTGCAGTTGTCAGCAAATCATGTCCCAGGTTCAGCATAGTAAGCGCAGCGGACTGTGTTTCAACCGGAGATTTTGCGTCAGCATCAGCATAAAGGCTGCCGGCACCAGGAGCTGTGCCGCCACCACCCGGAGGTGTTGTGCCACCGCCACCCGGAGGTGTTGTGCCACCGCCGCCCGGAGGTGTTGTGCCGCCACCCGGAGGTGTTGTGCCACCGCCACCCGGAGGTGTTGTGCCATTGATAACTCCGACTAATTTATTGCCATCAGTTCCAACAGTAACCTGTAGTCCCTGATCAATTGAGATTAAGCCATCAGTCAAGGTTCCTGTTGTGATATTTTCAGCCTTTAGCGCGCCTGTAGTAATCAGGTTGATTGTATCATTTTCGTTTAATTTTGTACCAAGCTCTACGCCAGCCTTAATCTCTGCATTATTGATAAGAGCAGTACCTGTTACTTTCAGCATAGTATCATTGGCAATAAGATCTTTGGTGATAAAGAAGTTGAGCTTATCAAAATTTTGAATGCTTTTTGCTTCGTTGCCTTTTCCAACTACTTCCAGAGTGTTGTTGTTAATATTGGCTTTACTCAGCTTATCATAGCCACCGTAAACATCACCCTTGATTTTTGCACCATTTTTGAAAATAACTTTATTATTTTGGATTTTTTCAGCTATAGCACCGTCGCTTTCCGTATAACCACCATAGACATTTTCATTAACAGTACTATTATCAATAGTTACAGTATTATCCATGCTATTGCCTTTAAAGGAATAACCGCCATAGACATTTTTATTAACGCTACTGCCATCTGTGATGCTTATAATATTACCAATGCTATCTTTAGCTCCATAACCGCCATAGACATTCATATTAACAGTGCTCTTAGCAATATTTACTTTATTATCCTCGCTATTGCCTTTTAAAGCAACACCACCGGCAATATTTGCTGTTACGCCGCTAGCACCATTTAGTATCACCTCATTATTCTTACTATCAGCTTTCTCTGAAAAGCCACCAAAAACACTTTGGCCAACCTCAGCACCATTAGTAATGCTTACTTTGTTCTCGTTGGTGTTATGAGTTGCATAGCCTCCATAAATATCTTCACTTACTTTGCTTCCCGCGCCAATGGCAACCTCGTTTTTTTCAGCACTGCCATTTTTATCATTATCAGCATAACCACCATATACATTGTTCTTGATGGTACTGTCACTAATCTCTACATTATTTTCCTTGCTGCTTGTGTCACCATTTCCGCCATATACATAACCAGTACTGCTCTTGATAATCCTGACAGTATTGCCTTCGCTATTGCCTTTTAAAGCAACACCACCGGCAACATTTCCTGTTACTACGCTATCACCATTTAGTATCACCTCATTATTCTTACTATCAGCTTTCTCTGAAAAGCCACCAAAAACACTTTGGCCAACCTCAGCACCATTAGTAATGCTTACTTTGTTCTCGTTGGTGTTATGAGTTGCATAGCCTCCATAAATATCTTCACTTACTTTGCTTCCCGCGCCAATGGCAACCTCGTTTTTTTCAGCACTGCCATTTTTATCATTATCAGCATAACCACCATATACATTGTTCTTGATGGTACTGTCGCTAATCTTTACATCGTTTTCCTTGCTACGTGTGACACCTTTACCACCATATACTATACCGTTTACTTCGCTTTTATCTTTAATGATAACGTAGTTTTTTATAGCGTCTGCAGCACCGGTGCCACCACCACACACAACATTACCCAAAGTATTACCGCTAATCGTTACAGTATTCTCTCTGACATTGCCATACCAAGAATATGCACCACATATGCTACTAGTTGCAGCAGTACCGGTAATAGTAACATTGTTCTTAAAGACTTCCGGCGGAGACACCTTTGTATCATTATAGCCACCGTAAACATAATCATAAGTACCAGAATTAAGTGTAACATTAGCACCGGTTGACATATGAGTCTTGCCATCATAACCATAATAATTATCTGCCCAAGCACTCGGCATTACCAATACACCGGTGCACAGCAAACCGCACAAAATACCGCCAAGTTTTCTTTGCATTTGTTTTTCTTTCATTTTTGCCAAAAACTTCATATTAAAAGCCTCCTTTTAATTAAGATGGAACCTCTTTATTAACGTCAGTATAGCATTTAAAAGAATTTTCCACCCCACCCCAAACCACGATTTCGGGTAGGATAGGCGAAAAGATTTGACTATTTTTATGGGAAAGGCGAAAATTCAACTGCAATCCCGGCTACGGCACTAATTGACGAGTGCGATGACTTACTTTATATGGGCATCGTTTACTTTCGTGCTAATTTCGTATATAACATTAAACATATTTATAGCTAATATTTTATTCCCAAAGTGTTATTTGCGCAAGTTTCAGCTAATATATTACCAATTGTCACTAACCGCTAAATATTTTTACATATGGTAGTACCATATAACGCTTCATTCTTTGACACTTTTTGTTTTGGGAAAGCCAAATTCCCTGCTTTTTTCAAACAGCCTTATCCAAAGCATTGATATTATGATATAATCTAAGTAATAAATCTGTTGTATGAGAGGAGCGATAATTTTGAACGGATTGAAATTTCCTGTTGGTATCTCCAATTTCGCCAAGATTCGCGATGAAGGATATTACTATATAGATAAAACAAACCTGATCACCGAAATACTTGAGTCCGGTATTGCTGAAGTAACGTTAATTACTCGCCCCAGACGTTTCGGCAAAACCCTCGGCATGAGTATGCTGGCAGATTTTTTTGATGTCCGCAAAGACAGCAGCAAGCATTTCGCCGGATTATCTGTCTCCAAGAACACTCATATTTGTAATCAATGGATGAATAGATACCCAACTATCTTTGTTTCATTTAAAGATGTTGACGGTATCTCCTTTAATGATGCCTACGCTCAGCTCTCTCTGCAGTTTGCTGATTTATACAAGGAACATGCTTTTTTGCTTGACAGCAAGAATATAGATAACGATGACCGTAACATTTTTCAAAGAATTAAGGCTGGCGAAGCAAGCCTGCCTGACCTGAGCCGCGCTCTGAGCACCCTGATGAAAATATTGAACGCCTATTATGGCAAGCCTGTAATCCTGCTTTTGGATGAATACGATGTCCCCATCGCCAAAGCCAGCAGCCACGGTTATTATACTGAAATGATGAACATTATCAAGCCGTTGCTTAGCACCTCTCTGAAGGATAACCCCAATCTTTGCTTTGCCTTGATTACTGGCTGTCTGCGAATTGCTAAAGAGAGTGTTTTTACCGGTACCAATAATTTTATTTCCGACTCTATTGTACGCTCAAATCTCAAAGAATCCTTTGGTTTTACGCAAAATGAAGTAGATAAGCTGCTGGCAGATGCTAATGCGGAAGCTTATGCAGATACTATCCGCACCTGGTATGATGGCTATCATTTCGACACAGCCGACGTTTACTGCCCTTGGGATGTTATCAGCTACTTGTATGACCTGCAGCGTAATCCGCAAGCAAAGCCTGTAAGCTATTGGCGCAACACCAGCGATAACTCCATTATCCGCTCCTTTATTGACTGCGCAAGCAGTAATATCACGGAAAAGCTGGAAACCCTTTTATCCGGCAGTTTCATCGTACAAAAGGTTGATGACAGCCTGACCTATGATTATCTGCACTCCTCTGAAGATAATCTTTGGAGCATTTTATATCTGACAGGATATCTGACCAAAGTTCGCAATGATGCTCTGCCCGCTGCTATACCGGATGGTTATTCAGCTTTGATTATTCCTAATGAAGAGATTAAGGAAATCTATGAAACGACTGTTATGAAGTGGTTTGCCGATAGTGCGCAAGCTTCTAACCGCAATGCATTATTTACGGCTGTATGGAGCGGAGACAGTAAAGCACTTACTCAGGAAATGACGAAGCTTCTGCGTATGACCATCAGCTACCATGATTATCGCGAGGATTTTTACCATGCTTTCCTGGCAGGCATCTTCACCGGTGCAGGATATGTTGTTGAATCTAACCGTGAGCATGGTGAAGGACGCAGTGATGTAATTGTTAAGGATATCCGCAATGGCCGTATAGCGATTTTTGAAGCTAAATATGCAAAAACGCTGAATAACTTGCCGGACGCTTGCGATTTAGCAATCGACCAGATCAATAAGCGTATCTATGCAGATGATTTCCAAGATGATTACGATGATATTTTATGCTATGGCATTGCATTTTTCAAAAAGCGGTGCTTAGTAAAGATAAAATAAACGTTTCGCTAGAAGTGATTACTTTATTACAATTCGATATTTAGAACCTAAAGACCGCCGCTGGCGGTCTTTTTACGTTTGATGTCACGAATTATATACATTATTCGTGACATTTTGCGCACTCTGCAAGCTGATTTAGTCGTTATGATAGCAAAAAAACAGCCTGGAAAAATCCAGGCAAATTGGAACGGAATGCATATGAACAAGGTATACATATTTAGGCATGCGCATTGGGGATGACCGCACGCTATGTACAATTTTATTATAGTGCATTTCTTCACTACTATCAAGTTTATTTTATAAATTTGTAATATAAACAACCTATATTTTTAGTTAGTTGTTTTACTGTTAACATAATATGCATTTTTTCAAGCAATGCCCATAATTTTACTACGAACATTATAATTTGCGCATAACAAACCCTTGCGCAGCATCATCCCACAAAAGCTCCAGCTGCAAATCCGTGCAATATTTTCTCTGCATGCCAAAGGTTGCTTCCGGAGGCATATATTCATATTGGCTGAGCAGAATAAAACGTCCGCTGCCATCCGTATTAATCTTGGTCACAATTTGCCGCCACTGGTCAATGGCATAGCCGTTTTTAGCTAAATCCTCCAAGGTTACATAGATCACCCATTGTCCGTTTTTCTTACCGATAAGCCAATAACCGCAGTTCTGCTCATGAGCACCGATAGTGGCATTTATTTCAAAAAATATATTTTCGGGATTTGCGGTAAAAACATCCCGCACACGATAGCCAACCATTCCCTGCTCCGCAGGAACAAAGGTCTTATAAACATCTTTAGTATTTTTGTTCATCAGCTGCAGAGCACCGTCATCAGCAAGGAAAAATTGCACTCCCTCCTCCTCATCACTGATTGCCAGCTCTCTGCTGTTCATATAAAGAAATGTCCCGTCATCAGCAGTCAGAAATTCCGCTGCCCGAACCTTAGGCGCATCTGTAAGCAAGCACACGAGGCAAAGCAAAAACAAAGATAAGCAGGAAAATAATTTCTTAGCAATACGCATATTCATCGACCTCCAAAATTATATTCATCAATCCTGTCATTATAATTATAGCAACAAGAAGCTCTTTTTCCCCCACCCCAAAGCACCATTTCGGGTAGGACGGAAGAAAATTTCTTATACTAATCGGCAAAAAAAGCTGCAGCCTGCTCCCGTAATCAGAAGCAAAGCTGCAGCTTTTGCTTTTATTTTATTGTTATAACAGAACTACTCTCTTGTGCTTTACACCAGCTCTTCTCTGGACTCATGAATCTTCTTTAAAAGCTCCTTACCGGCAATACCCGGTCTGGTCATTTCCGCAGGAGCAAGGATAACATCCAAATCCTCTTTACTCAGCACCTTGCGTTCAATGAGCAGGTCCTTAATATTTCTGTTGGTTGCCAGCGCCTCCTTCGCCAAAACGGAGCAGGTTTCGTAACCGATATGCGGCAGCAGTGCGGTAACAATGCCCACGCTCTTATCCAGCCATTCCGCACATTGAGCACGGTTTGCCTTAATGCCGTCTACGCAGCGGGTGTGCAGCGTATTAACGGCATTGGTCAGAAAACGCAAGGAATTGAAAATGTTGTAGGCCATAACGGGTTCCATAACATTAAGCTGGAACTGGCCATTTTCTACGCCGAAGGCCACAGCCAAATCGTTGGCAATTACCTGATAGCAGGTCTGATCCACTACCTCGGGGATAACGGGGTTTACCTTACCCGGCATGATAGAGGAACCGGGCTGACGCGGCGGCAACGTAATTTCGCAGAAGCCTGCCCTCGGACCGGAGGCCATCAGACGCAGGTCATTGGAAATTTTAATCAAGGAAAGCGCCGATGTTTTCAAACTGGAGGATAAATCGGTGAAGATATCCGTGTTACTGGTAGCATCCACAAGATTGTCCGCGGTAGTGAAGCTCTCGCCAGTAACCAGCGTAAGCTGCTCGCAAACCTCTTTTATATATTCAGGATCGGCATTCAGACCTGTACCGACTGCTGTTGCGCCCATATTCATGGTGTGCAGCAGCTCACAGCTGCGGCGGATGCAGCTACTGCGTCTGCGCATGGAGGAAGCAAAGGCTTTGAACTCCAGACCTAAGGTAATAGGCACAGCGTCCTGCAGATGCGTACGGCCGATTTTCAGTACATCCTTGAATTCCTCGCCTTTCTTATCAAAGGAATCCGCCAGGTTTTCCAAGGCAATAATAAGCTGTTCGGCGCGCATCAGAGCGCAGACACGGATGGATGTAGGAATAACATCGTTAGTGGACTGCGACATATTGGCATGGTTATTAGGGCTGATATATTCATAATCTCCGCGCGGACGACCGAGAATTTCCAAAGCGCGGTTACAGATTACTTCGTTCGTATTCATATTGAAGGATGTTCCGGCACCGCCCTGAATCGGATCGGTCGGGAACTGGTCGTTCAGCTTGCCGCTGATAATATCATCGCAGGCCTGAACCATAGCATTGCCGATTTTTTCATCCAAAAGACCGATTTTCATATTAGCCAGCGCTGCAGCCTTTTTTACCATACCCAAGGCTTTGATAAAAAGCGGATCGGCAGTATAGCCTGTAATCTGAAAGTTTTCCATGGCACGCATGGTCTGTACACCATAATAAGCATTATCGGGAATTTCTAATTCACCTAAAAAGTCGTGTTCTTTACGCATAATACATTTGCCTCCTTCTCCAAAAGCGTGTAAAAGCTGCTTTTAATCGAAATCTGTATTATGTATACATAATACATTCAAGCCACAATTCTGTCAAGCGCATTATTATGAATTTTGAGAAATTAACTTACAAAAAAGAAGTGCCTCAAGACGCTAAGCTCAAGGCAGCTCAAAATAATCTGCTTTAGATAAAATCTACCAGACCATTCTCCAGATGGTACATAGCACCGACAATGCGCAAGCCCTCCTGATGCTCAACCTTTTGAATCTCCAGGCTTGCTTCGATTTCCGCTTCACAGCTTTTGACATTCAGGCAGGCAGCCTTATACGGGTCGCACTCGTCGCCAATCGCTACTTTGATTTTATCCGTAATAAATTTGATATAGCCCTCCGGATCATGATTGATTGCAGCATGCACCGCACCGCAATGCGTATGCCCCATAACAACAATCAACGGTGCGCCCAGATGACTGGCAGCGTATTCAATACTGCCCAGCTGATGCTCATCAATCACATTACCGGCAATACGGATAACAAACAGCTCGCCGATGCCTGTCATAAAAATATTCTCCGGAATTACGCGAGAATCAGAGCAGGTAATAATAATCGCATAAGGCTTCTGCCCATTAACCAAGGTATCTGTTCTTCTGCCCTGCGAAATATCCTCGCTATTGATTTTAGCGTCAATATATCTGGCGTTGCCTGCTTTTAATTTTTCTAAGGCCTTTGCCGGTGTTGTTGTTATATGCTTAATCATAATAAAATCGCCCCTCTTATAGCATGCTTTGCAAAAAAATCATTCGGTAATCGCTATCTTGATAACTCCGTCTAATCTGTTTTCGAAAATGCGGTAAGCTTCCTCGATATCCGCCAGCTTGAAGCGATGCGTAATCAGCGGCGTGGTATCAATTTTGCCTTCTTCAATCAGGCGCAGAATCTCCGCACAGTCGCAGCCATCCACGCCACCGGTTTTGAAAATAAGGTTCTTGCCGTACATATCGGGCAAAGGCAGGCACTGCGCTTCATCGTAGAGCGCCACAACCGTTACGATAGCATTCGGACGCGCGCATTTCCACGCCAGCTGGAAGGTATCGCGACCGCCGGCAACCTCCAGAACAACGTCCGCACCGCCATGGTCGGAATGCTCCTTAACAAACGCTTCGCATTCCTCAGGCTCGCAAAGCAGTACATCTGGATAATGCTTGCTGACAAACTCCGCTCTGGCAGCATCCTTCTCGCAGATGATAATGCGCTTCGGCTGCTTCAGCATAACGCACAGCAGGGTGCAGATACCCGTCGGACCGGCACCGATAATCAGCACGGTATCCTCCTCGGTGATTTCCGAAATGCGTGTTGCCCAAAAGCCGGTAGCAAGAATATCGCCTACAAAAAGCGCTTGCTCATCGGTAACGCTGTCGGGAATTTTGTTCAATCCCTGGTCAGCATAGGGCACGCGCACAAATTCCGCCTGTCCGCCGTCAATACGGCAGCCAAGTGCCCAGCCGCCATGAGGATCGGTGCAATTATTGACAAAGCCCTTCTTGCAGAAGAAGCATTCGCCGCAGAACGTTTCTACATTTACCGTCACACGGTCACCGGGCTTAACGGTTTTTACGTCAGCGCCGACCGCTTCCACCACGCCCACCATTTCATGGCCCACGGTAATTCCCGGCACGGCACGCGGTACCGAACCATGTTTAATGTGCAAATCACTGGTGCAAATGCTTCCCAAGGTTACGCGCACGAGAGCATCACGCGCAGAAACAAGCTGCGGCTTGGCCTTTTCCTGCAGCGCAAACTTACCGTGTTCAATATAAGTTAATGCTTTCATAAAATTGCAGACCTTCTTTCTCTATTTTTTGCTTCACTGAAGCTCATATCGCTTCCCTCATTATATCATAATATTGACGCTGTGGATAATGACATAAGCAACATGTCACGCAATACTATCTTCGCTGTTAAATTCAATAAGCTTTCTGAATAAAGAAATCACAACTTTTTCGCTGATAAAAACACCGGAATGTGTTAAAATATTAGTTAGATTTTTTAGGAGGCCTTATTCATAATGCATCAATATCTCTTTTTTATCGGCGATTTTCCCATACGCATGTATGGTCTGATGCTCTGTACAGCAATATTTTTAGCTACCGGCACTGCCTACTTTTTGGCTAAGCAGGACGGACGTTGGCACGAGCACATTTTAGACATCGGCATCTACGGCGGCTTTGCCGGCCTCATCGGCGGCAGGCTGTGGGATGTTTTCTTCTTCGACTGGGATTACTACAGCCATCATCTGTTGGAAATCCCCTTCGTCTGGCAGGGTGGCATGGCCGTGCAAGGCGGTATGCTGGCAGGCATTGCGGCAGGCATAGTTTACTGCAAGCTGCATGACATCGACTGGGTAGCTCTGGCGGATATCATTTCGCCTTCTCTGCTTATCGGTCAGTCCATCGGACGCATGGCCAACCTGCTCAACGGTGACGCCTTCGGCACACCTACCGGCGGCAGCTTCGGCCTGCTGTACCCGGAAGGCACGTTGGCCTACAAAACCTACGGCCCCGTACCCCTGTGGCCGGCAGAGGTTTGGGAAGGTCAGCTGGACATCGTCATTTTTGCCCTGCTGCTTCTGTTCCGCACCACCAAGCATGCACGCGGTCAGGCTTTATGCATGTACGCCATGCTTTATTCCGTAGTCCGCTTCTTTTTGGAAATGCTGCGCGGTGACTACGCCGAGCCCTGGATGTTCGGACTGAAATCCGCTCAGGCAACCAGCTTAGGCTTCTTCCTCATTGCCTTAGGCTTCTTCATTTACTGCGGTTGGCTGGAAAAACATCAGCCTGCTGCCAAAGAAAAAGCTGTCGGCAAAAAATCTAAAAAATAATTGCAAAAAAGTGTTGACAAGAAGCGTACTTTTCGATATAATACCATTGTTGCTTGAAACAACAGTAACGCTGATGTGACTCTGTAGCTCAGTTGGATAGAGCGTTTGACTACGAATCAAAAGGTCGCAGGTTCGAATCCTGCCAGGGCCACCACTTGATATTAAACTCTGTAACTTCGGTTACAGAGTTTTTTGTTTTTGCGAATAAAATATATTCTTCCGCTAACCGGTACTCCCCCGCTTGTTAGCTCTGCCTTTCAGTCTTATAATAATGATATATAATCAAAACCGTGAGGTAACTTTATGAACGTAAAATATTCTAAAATAGCCTGCATCATTCTGGCATCCGGCGTAGGCCGCCGCTTCGGTGGCAACAAGCTGCTGACAGCCATTGACGGAGCGCCCATGCTGCAGCACATCCTTGATATCAGCCAAGGACTTTTCGCCAAGCGTATCGTTGTTACACGCCACAAGGAGATTGCAGAAATCTGCGCACAGCAGCAAATCCCCTGCCTGCTGCACGACAAGCCCTATCTGAGCGATACCGTGCGCTTAGGCACCGCTTATATAAAGCAGCTGCTGCCTCAGGCCGAGGGCCTGCTTTTTGCCGTTGCCGACCAGCCGTTATTGCAGAAGGCTTCGCTCATCCGCCTTGCCGAAAGCTTTTTAGCGCAGCCGCAAAAAATTCATCGCCTGTATTACGAAGAAACTCCCGGCAATCCCATTATCTTCCCTGTAAAATTTGCCAACGAGCTGCGGCAGCTGCCACAGGACAAGGGTGGTTCCGTACTGACAAAAAAATATCCTGAACTGGTAGTAAAAGTACCGGTTCAGGATATCAACGAGCTGCTGGATATAGATACACAGCAGGATAAAACTAAGCTTGAGCGTCTTCGCCCCTATTCAGAATAATATTCAGCAGAATTGCTACAAAGGCTGCCGGAACGATACCGGATTCACCGAACATCATGCGCATAGCCTCCGGGCAGTGTGCCAGGATGCCGGGTGTAGCGCCCATGCCGTAGCCAACGCCTAAAGCAACGGAAATAATCGTCAGGCTGCGCGGATTGAGCTTCTCTTTAGTAACCAGCTGAATACCGCTGACAACAATCGAGGAGAACATCATTACGGCAGCGCCGCCCAGAACGGATTGCGGCATAATGGAAACCAAAGCGCCCAGCTTAGGAATCAGGCCGCAGAGAATCAAAAATACAGCACCGGTTGCCAAAGCAAAACGGTTAACAATCTTCGTCATAGCAACCAGACCTACATTCTGAGAGAAGGAAGTATTGGGCAGTACGCCGAAAACAGCAGCGATAGCAGAGCCAATACCGTCACAAATAACGCCGCCGGACAATTCCTTGTCCGTAGCTTCACGGTTCAGACCGCTTTCGACAACGGCAGAAATATCACCGACAGTTTCTACTGCGGTAACAACAAACATGATCAATACAGGCATAATAGCACGCATATCAAATACGATATCAACCGGCATAAGCTGAGGCACAGCAAACCAGGAGGCGTTCGCTACCTTGTCCCAATGCAGTACCCAGGATTTGGTGTATTCCACACCGTCAGGAGTAACTGCGGTTGTAGGCAGCGCAAAACCCATGAAAATCGCAGCGATATAGCCGGCAATAATACCAAGCAGAATGGAAGAAGAACTTAAAAAACCCTTAGTGCCATGCTTGAAGAAAAGGATAACACAAAGTACAAACAGACCAAGCAGCAGGTTTTCGATAGAACCGAAGTCCTTAGTCTTGAAGCCGCCGCCAAAGGAATTGATACCTACAGAAATCAGCGACAGACCGATGGACAGTACAACAGTGCCGCAGACAACAGGCGGGAAGAAGCGACGGATATGCTTGAGCACGAGGCCGAGCACTGCTTCAAAAACGCCGCCGATAATCGAAGCACCCATAATAGCACCATAGGCGACAACACCGCTGCCCAAGGTTGCAACGATACCGGCAAATACACCGATAAAGCCGGAGCTTGTACCCATGATAATAGGCACCTTGCCACCGCAGGGACCAACGGAATATAATTGCAGCAATGTTACCAAACCTGCAACAATCATCGCATTCTGAATCAAAACAACCTGCAGCTGTTCAAAACCGGCACCGCCGACAATACCGCAGGCACCGCCAATAATCAGAACCGGTGTAAGATTGCCGACAAACATAGCCAAAACATGCTGCAGACCTAAAGGAATAGCCGAGCTCAAAGACAGCTTGCCTTCAAACTTGTAGGCTTCCTCAGACAGTTTAACAAACTTAGACATATAAGCACCCCTTCATTTTTTCATGCATATATTTTATCGCATATCACGTCTTATTGTAAAGAAAATTACAGAGAAAATCCGTATAAATTTTATCAGATAGCCTTTTTTGTTCGCAATTCAAAAAAGAAATAAAAAAATGAGCACCGACGGCGTACTTTTGCTACTTTGAGGTGCTCATTTTTATATAGATAAAGTTGTGCTACATTCCCTTTTACTTATCAGCATAACACCGGAAGGTACCGAAACGCTTTACTATTTAAACAGAACGCTAGAAGGTATCAAAGAGCTTTACCATTTAAACAGAACGCTAAGAAAATATTTGATAACTTTACCCTTTAAACAGAACGCGGATAAGGTATCAGAGGCGAAGAAGGAGCACCGACGGCGTACTACTGCTACGTCGAGGTGCTCCTGATGAAGTATATGATGCCTTATACGCGTTCTTAAGCTACGTCGAGGTGCTCTTGATGAAAGTATATGATGCCTTATACTTTATAATCAGCAGAACGCGGAGAAGGTATCAGAGACGAAGAGAGAGGGCCGACGGCGTACTACTGCTACGTCGAGGTGCTCCTGATGAAGTATATGATGCCTTATACGCGTTCTTAAGCTACGTCGAGGTGCTCTTGATGAAAGTATATGATGCCTTATACACGTTCTGCTCTATTTTGGATTAACTGTGCTGCAATACTCACCGCAATCTCCGCCGGCGTCTCACTGCCTATATCGATTCCGATGGGCGTAATCACACGTGCGAGCTGCTGCTCGCTGTAGCCGTCCGCCAGCAGAGCTGCTCTAGCCATGGCTGCTTTATTTTTACTGCCCATAATGCCGATATAACCCACAGGCGTAGTCAACAGATAGCGCTCCACATTGGCGTCATGCACGTGACCGCGCGTCATAACTACCGCATAATCCTTTGCCGTCAGGCTGCAAACCTCCTGCAGCTTAGTAAAATCAACCTGCTGTACATGCTCCGCCTGCGGAAAGGCTGCCGCATCCGCAAACTCCGCCCTGTCATCCAGCACGATGCATTTAAAGCCGAGATGACTCAAAAGCGGCACCAGCTCACGCGCAACATGACCTGCGCCAAAAACATAAACCGCACCGTCATAATCATACTGCTCCGCATAATAAGCGCAGCCATCTATATTGATTACACCTCTGCGACCTGCAAGCTGCAGGTCCTTTTTTATTTGCGGCAGTGCGTTGCCTTCACCCAAAGGCAGTAAAAACCACCAGGGAGCACGCTGCTTCATTGCAATAAGAGCTTCCTCTGCCAAGTCCACCGTTTCTTCCCCCACAGGCAGGTAGCAGAACTGCACCTGACAGCTGCCGCCGCAGGCCATACCTGCTGCCGGAGAAAGGTCAAACGTTTTGACAAAGCTGCCGCCACCGCAGCGCAGACGCTGCTGTGCCAGCTGCTGCGCCGCATATTCCATACTGCCGCCGCCGATGGTTCCGTAAAGCAAACCCTTTTCTCCGACCAGCATATAGGCGCCGCTGGTACGCGGAGTAGAGCCTTCACTCTCAATCAATGCAACAAGATAGCAAGGCTGCGAATCCAAAGCCTGCGCCTGTATTTTTTTCATTAAATCCTTCATTTTTGTTTCTCCTGTGCATAACGGCAGACTAATTCCAGAACGCTGCCGGCAATGCAGCGTGCCTTATCCGAAATCGTAAAGCAGTTGGCCAGTTCTTCTTTACGTGGGTCGATATCGGCAATTTTAAAGCCTTCGGTAACAGCAAAGCCATCGCGAATCATGCCGCGAATCAGACCGGAGAGAGTTGCCGTTACAGCAACCTGATTACTGCCACCGGTAATAGTTGCAATAGTTTCGCCCTTTTCCACAATGCTGCCAATGTCATGAACAACGTGCAGAACACCTGCGCAGGGTGCGTGCAGCACACGCTCCTTGCTATAGCCTGCGATATTACCGGGCACACCGCTGTTAGGTGCAGCACTGCCGCTGCGGATAATACGTCCCAAGTTATGACCGCGCTTCGTTTCTACAATTACGTCGGCATCTGCGCCCACGCTGAAACCGGGGCCTAAAGCAATAACAAGCGGTGCCATTGTACTGTTTGTACCAAGGTTGCGCTTGGCGATAACAGCATCAATCACAATATCAGGCGCAAAAGCATGCACACTATCCGCTGCTTCATCAACCAGCACTGGTACTTCATCATGCTCCCAGACAGCGTCTGCCTCAAGCAGTGAATTTATCAATCTTGCAGTCAGACCTTCTACCTGAGCGCTGCCCTGATACACCGCTTCGCACAGCGCTACCTGCCTACGAATCGCCGCAGGCTTAGCGCATTCCAGCACTAAAACTTTGAAGCCTGCGCCCCACAAGCGATGGATAGCACCTGTTGCCAGGTCACCGCCACCGCGTACAATAATCTTCAGCATTTGCTATCTCTCCTTTCACGAAGCCATATTCTATGCTCGTCCATGCCTGCACCCACTAACAGCCGACGCATTTCTTCCTGCTGCGCTGCTTTTATCAGGTCGCATTTATTCAAAACAATATAATAAGTGCGTGTTCCTACATTTTTGCGTGCTCCCTGCTCAGACAGCAGCAAAGCAGCCAACATTTGTTCATCAATGACAGAATCTAAGCTGCAGCCTAAAAGCTCTGCTGCCAGCTGCGAACGCTGGCAAGCCTGCGCCAACGGGCGACTCAAAGCATCCATACCGGCAACAGCAAGCACTATGTCACTGTCAGGCAAAAGTACAGGCTCATGCGCTGCAGGCACCTTGCACGGATGATGCTTGGAGCCGTCAGCCTCACACAAAATCACGTCTGACTGCAGCTGCAGCGCTTCATATAAATCTTGCGGCGGTGCCGTCAGCTTACCTGTTGTAGGCTCCGGTGTACCAATAACAGCATAGCGCCCCTGCTGCCACAAATTTTGCACTGCAGGCACATCGGCAGCAAAGCTGCCATCTGCAGGGCACAGGATATGCGTACTCGTCAGCACCAGCACCCTGCGTCCGCAGGCTGCCCACGCCGCTGCCAGCTCATACATAACCGTCGTTTTACCGCCGCCGCCAACCAGGCAGATAGTATGTTTTTTCCCGTCAGTAAAAAAATCAAAGTGACAGTCCGCCATCTGCTTCACCTCGCCTAAAATGCACTTATATTATAACACACTCATTAAAAAAGGCTGTCGCTTGCCTGCGACAGCCTTCAATAACATTAGCCTTTATTTGCCTTGAGCAACAGCAGCGATAACTTCTTCAGTCAGATCCTTGCCGCCGAATACAACAGCACTTGCATCAACTACATTAGCAATGCCATGAGCTTTTGCTACCTGGCCGATAGTTTTGCGGATTTTTTCGCGGATAGGATTCAGCAGGGAAGCTTCCTTCTTATCTACCTGAGCGGATAATTTTTCGCCCAGCTCACGTCTGCCCTTGTCGTCAAGTTTCGGAGCCTTTTCGTTGAATTCATTTTCAGCCTTTTGGCGCTCCAGATTGATAACGCTCATAGTAGTCTGAATATCAGGATAGCTGCGGAAAACACGTTCAACATTTACATAACCCAAATCTTCCGCAAAAGCACTGGTTGCGCAAGCTAAAGCCATAACCAAAGCCATAATCAAAGTCAATAAGCTCTTTTTCATTAAAACAGTAACCTCTCTTCTTAAGATTTTGATACTAATATTATCTTACACTATTTCCTATAGAAAAGCAAGCTGTTTATAATTGGCCGCTCTGCCACGTCCGTTTGCGCAGCGGCGGTGCAGGATAAGCCTTGCGGCTTGTTTTGAGCCCCTGCCGTACAAGGCATTCCGCCAGCGCCACCGGTGCCACCGCCGGGTCAACAACCGGAACGCCCAGACGCTCACTGAGCGGGTGCGCCAAACCTAAAAAGGATAAGCAACCCAAAAGCAGTACCTGCACTCTGCCTGCCGCCAGCAAATGTTTGCCGGCTTCCGTAAGCAGGTCCAGAACACGCTCACGCTCTGCCCACAAATTGACACCGCGGGCCTCAATACCACCAATTGCAGCAATACGCGCAGGATCAACACCGCATTGAGCAACAAAAAGCTGCTTTTCCGCATAACGCGCAGTATCTGCCAGCAAAAGCCCGGCCTGCCTGCCTACCAGCGGAGCCAGAAGGCAGCTCGCCTGACCTCCGCCCACTACAGGTATGCTTACAATTTCACGGCAGGCATCCACCGCGGGGTCACTGAAGCAGTACAGCACGACTGCGTCATAGCCTTCGCTTTCCGCACGCACAGCCATTTTGATAATCTCGGGCGCAGCAAGCGCAGCATCCAGAGCAGAATCAATTTCGATATGATTTTCAACAAGGCACTCCATGTGCAGCTCCACATCCGGACCTACATGCACACTGAGCAGATGACAGCGTGCTGCCATCTGCTCAGGAGTAACCCCAAAGTCAGGATTAATTATAAATATTTTCATTCGTATATCCTTATACCAAAACAGAAGCAAGGAACTTCTTCGCACGTTCCGTTTTCGGATGATTAAACACTTCATCCGGCGTACCGCTTTCAATCAGATAACCGCCATCCATGAAATAAACGGTATCCGAAACGTCCTTAGCAAAACCCATTTCATGGGTAACAAGAACCATGGTAATGCCGGTATTGGCAAGCTGCTTGATAACATCCAGTACCTCCTTGACCATTTCCGGATCAAGTGCGGAGGTAGGCTCGTCCAAAAGCAGCACCTTCGGCTCCATCGCCAAAGCACGCGCAATCGCTACACGTTGCTTCTGGCCGCCGCTCAGACGGCTGGGATATTCATTGGCTTTGTCGGAAAGATTAACCTTGGCCAACAGCTTCATAGCCTTTTCCTTGGCCTCCTGCTTGGACAGACCGTTTACTACACGGGGAGCGTAGGTCATATTCTCCAGAACAGTCATATTAGCAAAAAGATTAAAATGCTGGAACACCATGCAGGCATTCTTGCGGATATCTTCAATTTTAATTTTGGAATTTACGATGTCCTTACCTTCGAATAAAATTGCTCCGCCAGTAGGCTGCTCCAGCAGATTGATACAACGCAGCAGCGTAGATTTTCCTGAACCGGAAGAACCGATAATGGTCACAACCTCACCTTTTTTTATTGTCAGGGAAACATCCTTAAGGACCTCTAAATCACCAAAGCTTTTAGACAGGTGTTGAATCTCAATCACTGACGCGCACCTTCTTTTCTAACAAACCGCCCAAAAAGTTCAGGGCCATAACCAAAACATAATAAACAGCAGCAGCTACGATAAAGGCTTCAAACGCACGGAAGGTTTTTGCCTGAATCAGATCCGCCCAACGCAGCGTGTCGGCAACGCCGATAACGGAAACAAGGCTGGAATCCTTCAGCAGCATAATGCTTTCGTTTACCAGTGAAGGCAATGCATTCTTAATAGCCTGCGGCAGAATAATATCCAGCAGGAAACGATGCTTAGGCACGCCCAAGGACATTGCTCCCTCCCACTGACCTTTGTCGACAGCAAGAATACCGCCGCGCAGTGCCTCGGAAATATATGCGGCACTGTTCAGCCCAAAGGAAAGCACGCCTGCCTCCAGGGCAGAAATAGTATAGCTTGTCAGCTGCGGTGTCGCAAAGTAAATCAGCATCAGCTGTACTAAAAGCGGTGTACCGCGGAAGACAGAAATATAAACCTTTGCCAGGAAGGAAAGAACTCTGTTTTTGGACAATGTTATCAGCGCCAGGATAAAGCCTCCGAAAAAGCCCATAATTGTAGAAAAGAAAGTAAATTTAAGCGTAATCCAGACAGCGGTTGCCAAAAGCGGTATATAAGGTTCCAGAACGGAAAAATCTAACATCTGCTCAATTCACCTCTTACAGCTTTGCAATATCCAGCTTTTCAATTGCAGCTTCATATTCTTTAGTGCCTTCTTCACCCAGATGAGCTACGAGAATTTTGTGCAGCTCACCATTGGTGCGCATTTCCTTCAGGATTTCGTTGATTTTTTCAACATCCTTGGAATCCTTCGGCAGCGCAATAGCAAAGGTATCGTCTTTTACTACAGTTCCCTGCAGAACGTGCAGCTCCAGATCAGGATTTTGTTTTACGAAAACAGCAGCTTGGGAAGAATCAAACAGACCTGCAGCCAGACGACCGTTTTTAATATCCTGAACAACCAGCGGAGTAGTATCCATTTCAACAACTTCGATACCGCCGACAGCCTTCAGCTCTTTAGCATAGGTAGTACCCATAGAAGCACCGGCTTTTTTACCCTTCAGTTTATCCATAGCGTCATAGCCTGCACCCTTTTTGCAGAGAATAGCCTTCATCGGGAAATAATAAGGCTTGGAGAAGGATACAACCTTTTCACGCTCGGAAGTCGGAGAAATTGCGGAGATAATAACATCAGCACGGCCGCTTTGCAGAGTAGGTACCAAAGAAGCGAATTTCATATCGGTGAATTCGATTTTCTTGTTCATCTTCTTGGCGATGTAGTGAGCGATATCAATATCAACACCTTGGTAATCCTTGGTGCCTTCCTTTACGGATTCAAACGGCGGGAAGGTGGAGTTGATAGCAACAACCCATTTGTCACCCTTGCCTGCATCAGCTGCAGCATCTTTTTTCTCGCCACCGCAGCCTACCAGCATCATGGCAAGCATTGCTGTTGCCATGAAAGCAAAAATACTTTTCATTGTAAACTTTTTCATTAGAAAAACCCCTCTCATTTTTTAATATCTGTTTACTCCGTACATTTAATGAGTAAACTTGCTCATATAATGAATTATTATACCATAGAATCAACGACACTGCCAACAGATTTTTTTCAATCAGTAATGAACCTCAATATCATAACCCTTCTGCTTTAAAACATGTTTAGCGCAGGCTTCGTCAGTTGTAATCCAGGCTCCATTTTCTTTTGCATAATGAATGAATGAACGCAATGCACGAACATATCCCGGACGACCTATAAACTGCGGATGCATAACAAAGTTAATGATGCGGCCCTCGTCTGCCAGGCCGTCAAACTCATCCTGCCAAATTTGCACCATTTCGCGTCCGCTGCGCAGATAATAATGCTCCGGATGCTGCAGAGTATACATATCGTAGGAGGTATCATCAACAATGCCGTCCTTCGGCAGCTCCACGATAGGTATTTCCTTGCCGTCTATTCGCAGCAGGAAAGGCCCGTCATTGTTGCGCCAGTTGGAGGAATAAATGCAACCGCGGTCCAGCCAGAGCTGCTTATGAAAATCATGCAAGATACCATCAGGCATACGCACACCTACGGGACGTTTACCGGTAAGGCTGCGGAAGATAGCATCAACCTTATCCATCAGCGCATTTTCTTCTTCATAGGTATCCTTTACTTCATGCAGATAACCGTGATAGCCGATTTCATGTCCCTGCGCTGCAATGTATTGAATGATTTCCGGATGAATCTCCGCAGTATAGGCAGTAGTGAAAAAGGTTGCCTTAAGACCTTCCTCCTCCAGCATCTTCAGGATGCGCGGCAAGCCCTGCTTCGTAGCATAAAGACCACGGGACATGTGCACCAGATGACGTTCATTGATATCGTTGCGTGTAAGCCACAGAGTTTCCGCATCGATATCAAAGGAAAGCAGTAAAGCAATGCGCTTATTATCAGGCCAGTTCCAGTTCATCATGCTTCGCCTCCTTCCGCACGTTTAGCATAAAACTCCTTTACGTAACGCGCTACCTCTTCGCAGCTTGCAAGCCATGCGCCGTTCGCCTTCATATAGGCAATAAAGCGTTCCAGCATGCGCACGCGGCTGCTGCGGCCGATAAGCTGCGGATGCAGCTTAAGAACAAAAATTTTGTCACCCTCATTGGCAAGCTCGTCAAAATTATCCTTCCAGATATCGTAAACATAGTCCACCGGATAACTGCAGGTGATAGTAGCTTCATCAGCATAGGAAAAATAGAACCAGGAGAAATCATCCAGCGTAGGCTCAGTAGGAAGCTCCACAAGCGGGTAGTCATCATGCACATACGCCCAGTCGCAATCCTTAAGTGTAGAACCGTATAAATATCCACGTTCAGCCATCAGCTGCATGGCACAGTTAGGCAATAAATCCAAAGGACCGCGATAACCGACAACCTTGCGGCCGCTTATTTTTTCCAGCAGCGCCTCACTCTTGGCCATATTCTCTCTTTCCTCATCAGCAGGCATATCTACAGAGGCTTCGTGCAGATAGCCGTGATAGGCAAGCTCATGGCCTGCGTCCGCTATTTGCTGCACCTTATCGGCATAAAGCTCCGCAATGCGGCCTGGAACAAAAAAGGTAGTTTTGAGCTGTTGCCGTTCAAGCATATCCAGACAACGCTTCAAGCCCTCATCAGGACCGTATTGACCTCTGCTTTTATCGGAAAAGCCGATTGTTCGCTTGCCGATTACAGATTTACGCAGCAGCTCCGCATCAAAATCAAAGGTAACCATCACGGCGATACGCTTGCCGTCAGGCCAAACCATACCGTCACCATTTTTTAAAGTAAACATTCTTGCCTCCTTGGTAATTATTCAAACTTATTCAGTGAAATGAATCTGTATTCTTGATAACTATTTAATTATGTCACTATAAGCAGATAAATGTCAACTCATAGAAATTAAAAACGCAGGTCTTTTGACCTGCGTTCACTTCGTTTTGCTGATGTAAGGTATTGGTGGGCCCAGTAGGGTTCGAACCTACGACCAGCCGGTTATGAGCCGGCGGCTCTACCACTGAGCTATAGGCCCATGCAATCTACCAAACAGTATTATTTTATAATAGTTATAGCTGTTTGTCAACTATTATTCTAAGAAGTCCTTCAGCTTTTTGCTACGGCTGGGGTGACGCAGCTTGCGCAATGCCTTAGCTTCAATCTGACGTATACGCTCACGAGTTACGCCAAAGTGCTGGCCAACCTCTTCCAGAGTACGGCTGCGGCCATCCTCCAGGCCAAAGCGCAGCTCCAGCACACGTTTTTCACGAACGGTAAGCGTTTCAAGTACTTCACCTAATTGCTCACGCAGCAGAGTAAAGGAAGCAGCATCAGCAGGTGCCGGTGCATCATGATCCTCAATGAAATCGCCCAGATGCGAATCCTCTTCTTCGCCGATAGGAGTTTCCAGAGAAACAGGCTCCTGCGCGATTTTCATAATCTCGCGTACTCTGTCTACGGAAGTATCCATCTCCTTGGCAATTTCTTCCGGCAACGGCTCACGACCGAGCTCCTGCAGCAGCTGACGGGAAACGCGGATAAGCTTGTTAATGGTTTCCACCATATGTACAGGAATACGTATTGTACGTGCCTGATCGGCAATCGCACGGGTAATAGCCTGACGAATCCACCATGTAGCGTAGGTACTGAACTTAAAGCCCTTGTTGTAGTCAAATTTATCTACGGCTTTAATCAGGCCCAGGTTGCCCTCCTGAATCAAATCCAGGAACAGCATGCCACGACCAACATAACGCTTAGCAATGCTTACTACCAGACGCAGGTTAGCTTCAGACAGACACTTTTTAGCATCATTGCCCTGGGTTACAACTGCCTTCAAAAGCTTTTCAAAATCTTCATCTATGTTGCAGTAGGCTTCAACAACCTTGGTATCCTTTTCTCTGCCATCACTCAGGCGTTCCTTGATTTCTTCAAGAATTGCCTTAATATGGTAAAGCTTATGGTCATCCTTATCGCTTGTCTCACGTGCAACAACAAACTGCTCGCAATCAGGAATCATCGTTTTCTGTTCTGCCATCAGACGCTGCAGATGCAGGCGTTCGTCCTTAGTGAATTCAAAAATCAGATTCTCGTAATCAGCGATAGTATAAGGATTACCTGCTTTATGACGTTCCTTAATCATTTGAGCTACGCGGAAAACAGAACGCATTCTGGTAATCTGCCATTCCTCTTTCATGTTTTCACGCAGCTTTTCAATCAAGGTGCTACCGCTGTCCTCAGCAGTAAACGCAGGCTCCTCCAGTTCAATCATCTTGCCGCGCTGAATACGTTCTGCCTGACGGCCCTTATCCATGCGCTTAGCCAGCTTAACCTCGTCCTCGCCTACAAGCAGAGGCACTCTGCCGATTTCCTTCAAATACATACGTACAGGATCATCAATGCTGATGCCTTCCGGCACAGACAGATTAGCCAGCTCAGATTCGCTGACCTCCTGATCGTCACTATCGTCATCATGGCCTACCAGAGGCAGGACATCCTCATCAGCTGAATTGTCATCAACTAAATCTAACCCCTTGCGTGCAATCACCTCATAGAGGTACTCAACATCCTCGGTAGTAATATCTTCAATAGTATTAGTGAGGCTCATTACATCGTTATAGGTGAGAACACCCTTATTAGCCTTTCCCTTGCGGATAAGCTCTTCAATTTGTTCCGGAGTTATTTTGCTCGTTGTAGCCATGGTGTCCCCTCCTTCCATAGTTTTTTTAGTTTCCATAGAGTTTTTTGATTTCATTCTTTATCCTTTGACTTTCCATTAATTCCCCAAGAAAACGCTCATCTGCCGACCTTTCATATTCATCTGCCAACAGACGATGTTTTTCATATTCCTTTTCCAAACGCAGCCGTCGCATCTGTCTGAGGCAGTCCTGCAAAAGCTTATCCGTATCGCCTTCCGGCAGCTGATGTGCCAGAATGCGTGCCAATGCTGTCTGCGCTGCATCATCCAGAATATTATTCAGCTTATCCGTCGTATACCCAATGCCAAGCTCGCACAACCGCTCAAAAAGCTGTGCCAGCACAGCATTCTCAAAGCCGATTTCCTGCACATCCATGCTGCATTCATCACACAGCTGCGGCTGCTCCAAAAGCAGCCTTAGGAGCAGCTCCTCGGCCTGCTGGCCAACGCCGGCGCTTTTTTCTTCGGGCATAACCTGCAACTGTCCAGCCTGCTGTCTGCCACCCTTGCGTGCTGCCTTGCGGTATTCCTCCGCTATCAGGCCTTCATCGATAGTCAGCCGCTGCGCCAATCTTCGGATATGCTCCGATGCTTCAATTTCATTTTTACATTCTAGTAGGAATGGTAGTATATTCGACACAGCTTCAACTTTTCCTGCTAAATTTGCTACATTATTTTGCAGGATTGTTTCATCTATTTGAAAATCTATACCATTCTGCGCTGCCGCCAGCACCTTCTCAAAAGCATCCTTACCATGCTGGCGAACATATTCATCAGGATCCTTACCATCAGGCACACCGGCAATGCGCACCTTCAGCCCCGCTTCCCGAGCAATGCTCACTGCTCGCACCGAGGCCTTACGTCCGGCACTATCGCTGTCATAGCAGAAGATTACTTCATCCGCCAGACGCTGCAGCAGCTTAGCCTGCTCCTGCGAAAAGGCCGTACCCATAGACGCTACCACATTATCAAAGCCGGCAGCATGCAGGCTGATGGCGTCCATGTAGCCTTCAACAACTACAGCCTTACCGCTTTTGCGGATAGCCTTCAGCGCAATATCCAAACCGAACAGCAGGCGCCGCTTATTAAACCACTGCGTTTCCGCTGTATTCAGATACTTAGGCGTACTGTTGTCCAGCACGCGCCCGCCAAAGCCTACTATACGACCACGGGCGTCACGGATTGGAATAATCACCCTGTTGCGAAACTTGTCATAATAGCCGCTGCGTCCTTGTGCTGCCAAGCCGGCAGCCTCCAAAACCTGCGGCTGACAGCCACGCTTGCCCAGCGAGGTGACGAGTGCTGTAAAGTTATTCAGCGCATAGCCTATGCCAAAGCTGGCAATAATCTCTCTGCTGATGCCACGCCCGGCAAGATATGCCAGCGCCGGTTCACCATGAGCAGTTTTTGTCAGACAGGCCTGAAAGAATTTTGACGCCAGCTCGTTAGCACTGTAAATGCTTTCTCTTTGTTTCTCGCGTGCAATTTCTGCGGCCGTTTTCTGCTTTTCCGGTATCGGAATACCGTATCTGCCAGCCAGCAGCTTTAATGCTTCCATAAAGCTGCAGTTTTCGATTTTCATAATAAACTTAAAAATATCTCCGCCCTCATGGCAGCCAAAGCAATAAAACATGCTCTTGCCGGGGTTCACCGAAAAGGACGGTGTTTTCTCTCCGTGAAACGGGCAGCAGCCCCAATAGTTCTGGCCTTTCCTTTTCAACGGCACGTAACCGGAGATTATCTCTACCATATCGGCTGTGCTGCGCACCTGCTCTTTAAAGTTTTCAAAATCTCCGTTCATTACCCTCTCCGCCTCCAACTACATTTCACACATAATCTATATTCAATGTATAAAGGGAAAATCCTCTTTTTTTCTAAAAAAATCTTTTTTAACGCTTGCACCGACTCTCTAAAAATACTATAATAAAGAGTACACTAAAAATTTCTCCTGTTTTTCATGCTACAAGAGGTGATTTATTCATGAAGAAATTTCTTTTAATATTAACTATGCTTGTTATGATGCTGCCTTCTATGTGCTTTGCCGATCCGGTAATCACCAGCGACAGCCGCACATTCAATCCGCTCACTGGCGTATATGACCTGCAGGGACACGTCTTTGTACAGTTTCCGGCACATGACACAACCTTAACCATTACCGGCGATGCCACTAAGGTATATCTTTATGCTATGGAGGTTCACGGACAGGGTAACATTCATCTAAGCTTCGGCGATATGAGCTTCGCCTGCGATAAGGTAGATGTATATCATTCTGACAGAACTGCTTATGTAGATGGCAATCTGCAGTTTAACGACAATACTAATAACATCACCGCAGATAGCGGCAGCTACTGCTGGAAGACGAAAATCGCAGCCTTTCATGGCAATGTTAAAGTCAACGGCCAACCGCATGACGGTGATATCGCTTATAACGTTATGGAAAAGAGAATAACAGCACAATAAATTCTGTACAGACAAAAATCAGCCCATGCTTTACGTTAAGTAAGGCATGGGTTTTTCTGTTGAAAAACAGGCTGTCGTTTTCTTCCGACAGCCTGCATAGCTTTAAAAATATTCGTTATTGTACGTGCGACATTTTGGGAAAAGCTCGTCGAGCAGCTGCAGCTTCTGCACATCATTGCACTTGATGCGCCCTGCCTCCCACAGTTCACTGGCACTGAAGGCACCGAAGTAAAGCTGGGTAAAGGTGCCCATATCCATGGTAACCTCTTCCTGCTCCAGCGTGCTGACTGCCTCCAGCTTGCCCGGTGACGTGCGCAGCTGCAGCAGATGATTATTGCGCTCAATTATCTTATCCGTAAGCAACACAACAACACTGCCGCTGCTCATATCTTCTGCTACCGGCAGCTTGGCGAGCGCTGCCCGTGCATCGAGGCAGCGCGCCATCATAAACGGCTGCAGTCTGCCCGTAAGCGCCTGGTCCGCAAAGCCCAGATATGTTTTATCCCACGGCTCCGCCAGCCAGCAAAGCTCCTGCGCTTCGCTTCTGTGTCCTGCGGCATATTGCAGCAAGCGGTTCTTTGCTGCAGCATCCTGCGCCAGCAGCTCCTGCACATTAAACGTGCCGTCGCTCAAAGCATAAAGCATATAACCAACTGCTTCTCCCGCACGATAGACAACAGCGCACAGCACATTTTCCTGCGTAACTACCGACAACAGCTTGCGCCATTGGAAAGCAGTGCGCTGCGGCACGCCGTTCCACGCTGCAGTAATCCTTGCATAAAGCTCTGCCAAAGGATTGCCAGGCTGCGTTTCTGCCGCCGTCACAGATTGCAGCAAGGAAGCCAGGTTCAGACGTTCTACCGACAGGTCATCACCTATTGCAGGAAGCTGCAGCTTCGCCAAAGGCATTTTATATTCATGACGATAATAGCAATAAGCAAATTCGTACGGCAGATAAATACCGGCGCTTATCGGCATCAGCGTCACAAAGGGGAAGCCCTGCGAGCGCAGCACCTCAAAGGCAGTTTCCAAAAGCGGACGCAGCAGGTGCTGTCCCCGTGCTTCCGGAGCTGTAGCAATGCCCACAAGATACGGCACCAGCATCTCCTGCCCGCGCAAACGCAGCATGTAAGGATTGACATGCAGCATAGTGCGCAGCTTTTCTTCCTCGCCGACTTTATCAAAGCCACCGATAACCATATTGTCCTTGCCGCAGTACTGCTCAAAATAGTACTGAAAGAAAGGCTCTGTCTTTTTTTCAAAGCAATAGTCCCAAAGCTCCTCTGCCTGGTACATACGCTCCTTGCTCAAAACACGGTAAATCATAAGCTACCTCACCCAATAATTACATTATATTTTTTCACCATAAATTCCGGATGCAGCGCCATTTTTGCCTCACGCAGACCGGGATGTCCCATATCCTCCTCGCGATTCAGATATTTTACATCCGTCCAGGCATGAGCGGCGAACTCCTTGGTAATAGCAGTATACAGGCCGCGTACATCATGACGCGCCTTTTCTACATGCAGCACCGCTGTATCGTCGTTAATCTTTTTGCCGAAGCTGAAGGCCTGGATTTTGCCGTCGAAACGGATTGCACCGCCGCGCAGCTCCAGCTGCTCGAAGCTCAGGAAGGCCTCCTGGATAGCATATTTTTCGCACAGCAGCGAAGGATCCTCTGCCATATGCTCATCACACCAGCGCTCGCCGAAGTTCAGGCATTCCATCATATTATCCATGGTAATCGGCTCATAAACATAATCCGGATGCGCCTTGACGAAGGCATTATAGTGATTTTTCTGCCCGTGCAGCTTACGGCCGGAAAGTGTTGCCAGCTTTTCCTGCAGATATACATAATCCCAGTTGTCGCGGTCTTCTTCAT
>OLSD01000669.1_pt1 | contig 32464 bp, 26 predicted proteins | sample 1672211 | NCBI WGS metagenome assembly OLSD01 (sample SAMEA3136659, study PRJEB25190) | human gut metagenome | reverse complement strand
AAGAACATGCACCGTTAGAACCCTGATGACGATGGAACTTAGAACCATGAGCCATCGGTCCTCTGTGCTGACCTAATCTCTTAATAGCACCCTGGAAACCTTTACCTTTTGAAATAGCAGTAACATCAACCTTGTCACCTTCTGCGAAGATGTCAGCTTTGATTTCATCTGCTAACTTATACTCGTCTGCATTCTCAAACTTGAACTCGCGAACGAATCTCTTACCAGATACACCAGCTTTAGCGAAGTGACCCATCTGAGCCTTGTTTACGCCATGTCTGTTGCGAATTTCTTTCTTTCCGTTGGCATCTTTGTTAACAGTCTTTTCTTTCTTGTCAACAAATCCAACCTGAACTGCACTGTATCCATCGTTGTCTACTGTCTTAATCTGAGTAACAACACAAGGACCAGCCTGTAATACAGTAACCGGCACTAATACGCCGTCTGCATTGAAGATCTGTGTCATTCCGACTTTTGTTGCTAAAATCGCTTTCTTCATTGTTTAACCTCCTGTTTTCTACAGCGGAACGCCTCTTGCCCACCTGCTGATCTGCAGTGGAGTAGCGGAACCGTTCATCCTAGAGCAGCCATATCTATATGAAATAACTAATCAGGACTTACGAAATAATTTGTCGAAACAGTTATTATTTCTGTTTCATTTTAATATCGATGTAAACACCTGCTGGCATCTCAAGACGTGATAAAGCATCAACAGTCTTCTGAGTTGGTGTAACGATATCAATCAGTCTCTTATGAGTTCTCTGCTCGAACTGTTCACGGGAATCTTTGTACTTGTGAGTAGCTCTAAGAATTGTAACTACTTCCTTCTTAGTAGGAAGAGGTACCGGTCCGCTCACCTGTGATCCGTTCTTCTTTACAGTCTCGATGATTTTCTTTGCTGATGAATCAACTAATTCGTGATCATAAGCCTTGAGAGTGATTCTCATTACTTGACTTGCCATAAAAAAAGTCGCCTCCTTTTCGCACTTTGTAAATAGTACGACAAGCGGTGACTGTACACTTCTCCGTGTGTGTCCTGCGGTACATCTCTGATGTATCGCCCCATCGTCAGGCGATTCGCATTTTTTCACACGTTGTTTCTATCTTTGATAGACCATATTGTTTGTACAGTGACTTGTCGTCAGTTTCCTAACTTGACATTCGCTCCACGGAAAACCTGCTAATTTATAAGCAGCAACCTCGCGCTTCACAGCTATCATGCCACAGCAATTGATATTATACATGGTCTTATTCAAAAAAGCAAGAACTTTTTTTATTTTTTCTTTTACGTTTTTTCGCCCCAAAATTTAATGATTGATTATTTTTTCTATTTTTCATATAATGTTACTGTTTTATACAGATGGAAATCAGGAGGATATGATATATGTGGTTAGCAGATCAATGGAATGACTATGAAGTGATCGATTGTTCAAAAGGTGAAAAGCTCGAACGCTGGGGAGATTATCTTCTCGTCCGCCCAGATCCCCAGGTAATCTGGGATACTCCGAAAAAGGAAAAAGGATGGCGCAAAATGAACGGCCACTACCACCGCAGTTCCAAAGGAGGTGGAGAATGGGAATTTTTCCAACTTCCAAAAGAATGGACCATTCAATATTCCCTGCCTATTAATAAGAAGTTAACATTTCATTTAAAACCTTTCAGTTTTAAACATACCGGATTATTTCCGGAACAGGCTGCCAACTGGAACTGGTTTTCCCAGCTCATTGCAGACGCCGTTTCCAAAGGACGCCAGGTTAAGGTTCTTAATCTTTTCGCCTATACCGGTGGGGCAACGCTTGCGGCCGCTGCGGCAGGTGCAAGCGTAACCCATGTAGATGCATCCAAAGGCATGGTCACCTGGGCAAAAGAAAATGCAATTTCTTCCGGTCTGAAAGATGCCCCGATCCGGTGGCTGGTCGATGACTGTGTCAAATTTGTAGAGCGGGAAATCCGTCGTGGGAACCATTATGATGCCATTATCATGGATCCGCCGTCTTACGGTCGCGGACCAAAAGGGGAAATCTGGAAAATAGAAGAGAGCGTTTATCCGCTCATCCAGCTCTGCAGCCAGATTTTAACGGACAATCCGCTCTTCTTCCTGATTAACTCATATACCACCGGTCTGCAGCCGGCAGTTCTTTCCTATATGATAAGCACGGTGCTTGGCACTGCCAATGGTACAGTCACCGCCAGCGAGATCGGTCTTCCGGTTTCCTCCAACGGACTGGTTCTTCCATGTGGTGCCAGTGGGCGCTACGAAGCTACCGGGATTTAACCAATCCCTTTTCTTTCCACTTTCCGCTCTTCCAGCGAAGGTACATGCCAACGGCACGGACGCATTCATCACCAGCCATACCGATGTATGCGCCCACGGCCAGAAGCCCCAGACGGATTCCAAACAGATACGTTCCCCCAACTGAACACAAAATCATAAAGCAGGCACCCATCACTACTGGAAACACGGCATCTCCACTCGTCTTTAATGCCTGCCCGTACACCAGATTGGTTACACGCCCCATCTCAAGCACAATGTCAATTGCCAGAAGTTTGCCGACAAGCGACACCATCTGCGGATCTTTGGAAAACAGCTGCATAATCCATCCGGAACAAAGTGCAAACATTGTTTCCAGAATAACTGCAACAATCACGCCTATGATCGCCGCTTTTCTCGTTCCGCGGTCACATGCATCATACTCTTTCGCGCCAATCCGCCATCCCGTCATAATCGCATTCGCCTGTGCAAGCGCCGCACCCACACAGTAGGAAAAATTTGTGATCTGCATTGTGTAGGAACGCGCCGTCACATTAAGTCCCTGTGCATCCATCTGATTCAAAAAACGGATCACCAGTGTCATGGAAACGTTATAGATCGCCGTCTCGCATGCGGACGGAAGCCCGATACGGATGATCTGTCCCATCACTTCCCGGTTGCTCTCCCTCTCCGGATGCTGTTTTGCTTTTACTAAAACTGCACCGAGCATAACAACAATCACCAGATTGATGATGCGTGAGATCACGGTAGCTGTGGCAACCCCTGCCACGCCTTTGTGCAGGACAAACAGGAAAAATGCATTCAGGCAGAAATTAATGACATTTCCGGTAATGGATGCATACAGCGGTTCTTTCGAAAACCCAAACGCTCGAAGATAACTCGAACAGATCGGAATCAGTGCATTTAAAATACAAAATCCGCCCACGATCTGCAGATAAGTTTTCGCCGGCTGCATCAGTGCATCTGCCACACCGACCCCAGAGAGAATGGTTCCTGCACCGAGTGATAAGAACAGAGACATTATTACGCCAAGCACTGCATTAAATGCCAGTCCAAGCTGTCTGGCCTGATATGCCACCCCCGGCCTGCCCGCCCCGATATTCTGCGTCATGACGGCCACCATTCCCGAAGAGATCACAGAAAACATGATGATAAAAATTCCGATATATGTATTTGCAGTTCCCACCGCCCCAACCGCCTGATCATTTACAGACGAAAGCATCAGGGTATCGACCATCCCCGAAAGCATATACAAAAGTGTTTCCAGACAAATGGGAATAAAAAGCTGCGTTAAATTTTTTCTCCTCTGTTCCATTTATGGTATCTCCTTTCTTTCGTATTCATTTTATGCCCTTTTTTCAAAAAATGCTTGCATTTTATCGCCTTATAATTGCATTATTTCTACTTTTCCATTATAATTTAGGAAACCGACAGAAGGAGGGACATCATGTATCCGGAACTCAAGGAAAACCGTCCGCACGGCACAGACAGTTACCCCTATACACAATATCACATGCACCATATTCTCCATGCTTTTCAGATTCCCGTACACTGGCACGACGAACTTGAAGTTATTTACACGAAAAAAGGACCTTTAAACCTCCTGATTGACGGGAAGGAATATACTGCTGAGGACGGTTCTGTCTATTTTGTTGCTCCGGGGCAGCTTCATCTGATGGGATCTGCAACCGGGGATGTCGACTACTATACCCTCCTGTTTCCTCTCGAATTTATTTCGTTTCAGTCAGATGATTCTTTGGAACGGGAACTTTTCTTTCCCCTGCGGAACCACACTCTCTCCTTTCCCTGTAAACTTTCAGAGGATCACGACACAGCAGCAAAGGCATCCGTTCTGCTTGATCAGATCATCACTGCCAACTCTGACCGAATTGCTGCGGATAAAAAAAACGGATACCAAAACCAGCTTGGCACCCGCATCCTGCTTCTGAAACTTGTGCTTCTCATTGCGGAACAGGATCTGTTTTATCCCAGCCATACCAAAAGCACCAGCAGTCTCCAGAAAGAGTTGTTATCTTATATTCAGCAAAATTACTGTTTTCGCATTTCTCTGCACGATCTCGCCGGACATTTCCATATGTCCGAAAAATATATCTCCCGGTATTTCCGGGAACATTTCCAGCTTACGCTCTCGCAGTATATCACGTACCTGCGGTTATCCCACGCAAAGCATCTGCTGGAAACCACAAGCCTCTCCATCACAGAGACAGCACTGCAGAGCGGCTTTCCAAATGTAAGCTATTTTATCCGGACATTTAAGAACACCTTTCATGTCCCGCCTCTGCAATACCGCAATTCGATCCATTAAAGGATACGCTTCTTTCGCAGAAGCAACAGGATAATCACACAAATCATCACCATAATTCCAATGATAATAGCAAACCCGTGTGCCGTATTGGCAAACGGTACCCAGTGTTCATTGACATTCATACCGTAAATTCCAGAAATAACCGTAGGAATCGCCATGACCAGCGTGATGACCGTCAGCGATTTCATGATGGAATTCATCCGATTGTCGATGACCGATGACAACAATTCCCTGGTACCGTTTATGATGTCACGGTAAATACTTGTCATCTCAATTGCCTGCTGGTTCTCTACGATTACATCCCCGAGCAGTTCCTTATCCTCCGGATACTGCTCCAGCCGCTTGTATCTTGTCAGGCGGTCAAGCACTACTCCGTTGGCACGAAGAGATGTCGCAAAGTAGACCAGTGTCGATTCCAGTTCATGCAGCGCAATCAGATCCACTTCCTCCGTATCATCCCCGACACGTTCCTCGATCTCCGTACGCATTTTATCAATGATACGAAGATCACTCTGATAAAGCACTGCAATCCGGTACAGGATCTGATAGACAAAACGAAGCTTTTTTTTCGTGCTGAATTCCCGGACACGGTTATTCAAAAACGCCTGAAGAACCGGTGTATCCTCCGTACAGACTGTAACGATCTCACCCGATGTAATCAGAATACCAAGCGGTATGGTCGTATACGATTCTTTTTCATGACGGATCTCGATCGACGGGATATCGACCAGAATGAGAGTATAACCATCCTGTAGTTCGATACGGGAACTCTCCTCTTCATCGAGTGCGGCCAGCACATCTTCAACATCCATATCCAGAATATCCGCGACCATCTGTCCCTCCGCGACACTGGGGTTTACCATCTGCACCCATACGCCATCCTGAATTGTCGGTTCTTCATGAATCTTTCGGTCATCTGTTCTGTAATATTTAACCACCGGATTCCCCTCCTTTCGTATCGTCTGTACGGAATCATTTACTGTAATGTATTATAGCACTCTGTATAACTTTCCTACCAGACTTTTATTGCGAATCATGGAAAGATTATTCAAAAACAGCACATCATTCACTTTCTTGTCCTGTGCAAGTTTACTGATGCTTCCTGTCCAATAACGGTAATCCACGACATACACCGTCTGATAATGATCAACCAGAAATGGAATAAATGCATTTCCAAACGATTCTTTTACAACAATGCAGGAACTTCCATCCGACAAATCCTTGTTCTCAATTTCCGTATATGGATTATCACTTGCAATAAACGTACTGTATTTCAGTCCCGCATTGTAATTCGAAACATCATAAATTACCGGCCAGTCATATTTTTTGCCATCCGATGCCGTCACATGGCATATGCTCTCAGCATTTGGGTAATATGCTGTCACAGTATCCGGATTCGCCTTCAGCTTTGCATCCGAAGTATCATTATAAAAAGATCCCAGAAATCCGTCAAAATCCTGTTTTTTACTATATGCATCCAGTGATTCCGGCGTAATCTCTTTTGCTTTACAGAATTCCGTATATGCGTAATAAGCACCAAGTGTTGTCCAATGATGATCCGTCCGAAAATATTCATACTCCGTCCGATGCTGCATAAGCACGTCATATACGTCCACGTTTTTTACATTTTTGTCCATTTTTGCCTGGATCTTCTGCATGGCGTCATGCTGGTCGGAAGATGTGATTTCGTCCTTCAGATTATCCGGAAATGTAATTCCCGAACTGAGGGGAATGACAAGATCATACACATCCGATTTCCCGGCCAGAGTATCTGCTACCTTATTTACACTCTTTGCATAATTGTCTGCTGTTTTGTCCAGATAAGTGTATAACTCATATGCTGTATCATCCACTGTCACAACGCTTTTGTAATCTTTTATTTTTCCATCCGAAGTGATGGACGGATATTTTGTTTCCTCTTCCGCTTCCTGCGTGACATCCTGTGTGGAATCCTGTGTGCTTTTCTGTGTTGTGGTCTCTGTTTCTGTCTTATCTATTTTCTCTTCCTGCCTGTTCCCGCAACCTGAAAACACCGTTACGGCAAGTATGGCAGCGAAGATTATTTTACTTACTCTCTTATAAACCATTTATCTTACCTCTTTTCCATTTTAAATTCTTCCGACCAGTTTATACAGATTCCGGTCTGAAATAAAATTTGTAATATTATAGAGAACGAGTACATCTGTAATCTGATGTTCTTTCATATATTCCTCTACATTTCCATTATAATACCGTAAGTCAATCATGGTAATCTGTCCATAGTTTTCTGTTGCAAACGGCACAAAGGTGTTTGCAAACGAATCCTTGATGACGAGCAGGTTGCGATCCTGATGTCTGGCATGGTCTGATACAATCTGTACCGTTCCGTAATTATCTCCGAAAAAGTATTTATATTTATCCTTTTGACTCAGCTGCGCTGTATCGTAACAGCTGTCTGTCTGTTTCTTTTCATCAATTGTCAGACTGCAGTCACTTCCGTATGTCTTCTGCTTCGTATCTCCATACGTCCAGATACTGTCATATGCCGAATCCGCATCCAGTATTTTGGAATACAGGCTTCCACGGAATTTTTGGGTTGCAACCTGTTTTTTCAGATCAGCCAGCGGCGTGCTCTCCATCCCGGTACTGTCACACCATGTTTCATAGGCAAGGTAAGCGCCCTCACTCGTCCAGTGATGATCCGTTTTGTAATAAATATAATCATCCTTATGCGAAAGAAGGTCTTTCCTCACATCTGTCACACGACAGTCCGTCATCTGTTTTTCAATCTGGTCAATATACTTTGCCTGATCAAACAGCCGTGCATGTGCCGGAAGTTTATCCTCCATTACCAGCCCGGATGACGGAACAAGCAGAAAAGATAACCGCTCCTTTTCTACATTTTCAGAAGCTTTTGTGAAAAAATCCTGCACCGCTTTCACATTGCGGGCAATCTGTTTTTCATCCACATCTTCCGGTGTGATTTTTTCAAAATCATAGCCGTCTTTTCCCACATAAGCCCCTCCAATATCTGTGTCTTTGCAGGCTTTCTGAATTCCGGTTTTTACCGTGATCCATCCATCACGGAAACAGATCTGATCCCTGAGATAATTTTCAAGACCATCCTGAAATTTTCCACTCAATATATTGTCAACCGTCAGTCTGGGCGGTTCTGCCAGATATCTGTTTTCATTTGGTGAAAACTCACGATCTTTCATCAGTAGGCTTCCACCGGATACCAGCGCAAGAAACGCAACAAAAATGACGATCATTGTCACTCTGATTTTTTTCAATGATCTATGCCTCCTAAAAACGGAAATATAAAAACGGATTGTAACTGTCTCCTACCAGAAATGCAAAGGACACCAGCAAAAACACAACCATGAGAACCGGCTTTGCTATGGTCCATCCCTTCGACGTTGCAATCGCATCGTAAACGGTAGCATCTTTTCCAAGCTTTAATCTGCGCATCCAGACACGGTAATCAATAGATGCCGCGATCAATGCCACCAGAAGTACCGCATTACTTCCAAGGAAATATAAGAAATCAGAATCCGCAACTGCCACATGTCCGATTCCAAACATTGTCTTTAAATATTCTCCCAGCTGGTGAATATCCGTCTGTGCAAAAATTGTCCATCCAATAACCACGAGAAACATGCTGTAAATATGCCCGATCCAATTTGGAAGTTTATCCAGCCATTTAAGCAGGAACAACTTTTCAATCATGAGAAGCACACCATAATACACACCCCAGAGTACAAAATTCCAGTTTGCCCCGTGCCACAGACCGGTCAGCATCCATACAACCATAATATTAAACAGCTGCCGTACCAGACCCTTACGGTTTCCCCCAAGCGGAATGTATACATACTCGCGGAACCAGGAACTCAGGGAAATATGCCAGCGTCTCCAGAATTCCGTAATTGTCTTTGACATATACGGGAAATTAAAGTTTTCCAGGAAATAGAATCCAAACATTCTGCCCAGTCCGATCGCCATATCCGAATACCCCGAAAAATCAAAATAAATCTGAAAACTGTATGCAATTGCACCAAGCCATGCCGTAGCCACCGACATGTGATTCAGCTGTGAAATGGAATTCCACAGACTTCCGATCTGATTTGCCAGAAGCACTTTCTTTGCCAGACCCACGGAAAAACGAAATGCTCCTTCGGAAAAATCTTCCAGCGTGACTTTTCTGTGCATGAGTTCTTTTTCCACCGTTTTATACTGCACAATCGGTCCTGCGATCAGCTGCGGAAACAGGGTTACATAGGTTGCAAATGTAAGGATGTTTTTCTGTGCTGCAACCTCCCCGCGATAAACATCAATCGTATAAGACATTGTCTGAAAGGTATAAAAAGAAATTCCAATCGGAAGTGCTATATGCAGCAGCGACAACCCTGCCCCTGTAATGGAATTGATACTCCCGATAACAAAATCCGTGTACTTAAAAAACCCGAGGATGGCAAGGTTTCCGCACAGATCAACGATCAGTGCGGCTTTTGCTTTCCCCGGACAGTTTTTGTTTTTAAAGTGCTCGATCAACCGCCCATTCGCATAATCAAATACAATCGAAAACAGCATGATTAATACATAGACCGGCTCTCCCCACGCATAAAAGACCAGACTGAAAACCAATAAAACAAGGTTTCTAAGCCTTGCCGGGCAGAGATAGTACAGCAATAATACGATCGGTAAAAACGCAAGTAAAAATACAAAACTACTAAAAACCATTTTATTTAAACGCCTTTTCTATAATTTCTTTTGCCTGGTCCGAATCCCCGGACACACACAGAACCACATACTGATTTTTCTGCTCCAGCACCGCATTTCCAATCCGTTTTGTCTCTTCCGGCACATAATCCTGAAAAGAATCCGCCTGATCATCAAGATATTTCTGGACATCTTCCATGGTTTCTTTTGCCTGATTTGAATCTTTTGCGGTAAAAACACCTACCTCTTCTGCCGTAGAACCGCTTCCGGCATACATAACAGAATCAACATCTTCCGGTAAATCTACAAGCATCGAAATTTCATCCGCTGTCAGTTCCTTTAATGTATCATCATATTTAATCTCTGTTGCAAGCGATTTTGCAAGAGCCTGCGCATCAATTGTCTTTGCTTCCCCACCGCATCCTGCAAGTAAAAGTACTCCTGCTGTCAGTACTGCCAGCAGTCCTGTCTTTTTCATCATCATATTTTCCGATCCTTTCTTTTTATACACCCTGATATTTCTCACTCTGTACACGAATCAGTTCTTCATCATCAAAATAATTGATTTTCATCGCCTGTTTTACTTCAGAAAGTGTCTGTGCTGCAACTTCACGCGCTGCATCACTTCCTTTTTTCAGAATTTCATATACTGCCGGAATGTCTTTCTCAAATTCTGCCCTTCGCGCACGAATCGGAGCCAGCTCTTCCTGAATGACGTTGTTCAGGAATTTTTTGATTTTTACATCTCCAAGACCGCCTCTGGTATAGTGTTCCTTTAATTCATCCAGATTATGATATTCCGGAAGATATTCTTCAAAATGTTCCGGTTTGCTGAAAGCATCCAGATAGGTAAATACACAGTTTCCTTCCAGATGTCCCGGATCAGATATCTGAATATGTGTCGGATCCGTGTACATACTCATAATCTTTTTTTTGACATCACTTTCCGTATCTGAAAGATAAATACAGTTCCCCAGGGATTTGCTCATCTTCTGTTTTCCATCAATTCCCGGCAGACGCATACATGCCTCATTCTCCGGAAGCAGCACATCCGGCTCCACCAGCACCTCATCATAAATGGAATTGAATTTACGGACAATCTCCCTTGTCTGCTCAATCATTGGAAGCTGATCTTCCCCCGCTGGTACAACCGTTGCCTTAAAAGCAGTAATATCTGCTGCCTGACTGATCGGATATGTAAAAAATCCGACCGGAATACTGGTCTCAAAATTGCGCATTTTAATTTCTGACTTAACAGTCGGATTCCGCTGCAGCCTGGAAACAGTTACCAGATTGGCATAGAAAAACGTAAGCTCTGTCAATTCGGAAATCTGTGACTGGACAAACAATGTGGATTTCGCTGGATCCAGCCCTGCAGATAAATAATCCAGTGCCACCTCTATGATATTCTGACGCACCTTCTCCGGATTATCAAAATTGTCGGTCAGCGCCTGTGCATCCGCAATCATAATAAAAATCTTATCAAACTCTCCCGAATTCTGTAATTCCACTCTTCTTCGCAGAGATCCTACATAGTGTCCCACATGCAGTCTTCCTGTCGGGCGATCTCCGGTTAATATAATTTTTGCCATCTCTATGCCTCCTGATTTTTCTCAGTTACTATATATTTTCGTGTTATTTTTCTAATTTAATTTATACACTGTCAACTGTAGCAAATCCACGTTGCAATGTCAACGGATGTTGTGTTAAAATAAGAATGAATTAAGATATTAAACTTCGTCAATTTAAGGAGGTTTGTTTTTATGAACGAGAAAATATATAAAGCAATGGGATCATCAGCCGTATCAAGCCTCGTGATCGGAATCTGTGTACTTGCCACAGGAATCGCCGCAGGGGTTCTTCTTATTATAAACGGGTCCCGCTTACTAAAGCATAAATCAAAAATTTTATTATAATACTTCAAATCCGGAGAATTTTTTCATTCTCCGGGTTTTTTACTCTTTATTGTCAACCTGTTTGCTCATCATCGTTGACATTTCATTTTTTCCATGCTAAAGTGAATGCATATTGTTAATAATTACACACAAGGAAGGTATTTAGCAAATGCATACAACAAAAGAAAACGATCCGGTTCTCTCCCGCGAGGAGGCTCTTTCTATTTTAAACACTCCGGACGATCAGCTGGATGATCTGATCGCCCGTGCTGAAAAACTCCGGAGAAAATATAAAGGAAATCACGTCAGCATCCATATTCTGACCAATGCCCGCAGCGGCAACTGTTCCCAGGACTGCGCATACTGTGCACAATCCTGCCGTTCCACCGCAGATATTGAAAAATACAAATGGGTTTCCGATGAGAAACTGTACAAGGATAACGATTTTGTCAATGAACACCATTTAAGCCGCCACTGTATCGGCTTAAGCGGAATGAAATTTACAGATGAGGAAATTGAAGAACTTGCCGAACGCATCCGTGCCATGAAGAAAACCGGCACACATCTGTGCTGTTCCATTGGATTTTTAACGGAAAAACAGGCACGCATGCTCTACGATGCCGGTCTTGACCGTATCAACCACAACTTAAACAGCAGCCGCGCCTATTACAGCCATATCTGCTCCACCCACACCTTTGACCAGCGTGTTGAAAATATTCATATGCTGCAGAAGATTGGATTTGAAATCTGCAGTGGCGGAATCATCGGTATGGGCGAGAGCAAAGAAGATGTGGTAGATATGCTGATGGAACTGCGTGAGATCCAGCCGGAAGCACTGCCGATCAATTTTCTGCTTCCGATCAAGGGAACTCCGTTAGGCGATAAAGATATTTCCGGTCTGACCACAGAATACTGCATGAAAGTCCTCTGCCTTGCAAGACTGATGGTTCCACAGTCAGATATCCGCTGTGCCGCCGGCCGTGAGGTATATTTCAAAGGAGAAGAAAAAAAGCTTTTAAGTGTCGTCGATTCCATCTTCGCCTCCGGTTATCTGACCGCCGGTGGACAGGGCATCCAGGATACCATCAAAACCATCGAGGATGCCGGCTTTACTTATGAGATTGAATCTGCATAAAGCTTTTAATCATGCGGAATATCATGAAAACGCCCCGCAAGTTCTTCTGTCCGCACAACATTGATAAAAGCATGGGGATCAATCTGACGGATAAGCGGAAGCAGCTCCCTTTTTGCCTCGGAATTAATGACGGAATAAATCAGGGTCTTTTGCTTTTCCTCATAACACCCGATTCCCTGGAATAACGTTGCATCATGGTTGGTCCGTTCCCGGATGGCACGATAGATTTCATTGGATTTATCAGAAATAATAAACATCGTTTCCTTCTGGTAACGCTTGTACAATGCCTGAATGATCTGCGTGCTGCAGAACTGGTAAATAATCGAGTACAACGCAATCGACCAGCCGAACAGGGCACCTGCAACTACAAGCATGAGCACATTTCCTGCCAGAATATAATTCCATGCATCAATGCCCTTCTGCTGTGATAAAAAGATGCTGATAAAGTCGGTGCCACCCGTGGTGGTGCCGACATTTAAACACAGACTGATGGCAAATCCATTGATCAGTCCACCAAACACACTGATCAGCAGCACATCCTTTGTAAACACATACGCCGGAAGCATATCTGTAAAAATACTCGTCAGTACAATAACAATAATAGAATACAGAGTAAATTTTTTCCCGATAAATTTATATGCAATGTAAGTAGGAACCAGATTCAGTCCGATGTTAAACACCGAAAACGGTATACTGACATGGATAAAATCTAACCCGATCTGCTGCAGTAAAAGTGACAATCCGGAAAATCCTCCCGGAAACAGGCCTGCCGTTTTGGCAAAACAGCGCAGATTCCACGCATACAAAAGTGAAGCAAAAAACACAATAAACAGGCGGAATACCTGATAAAATTTCGGGTGTTTATATTCAAGTGACTGAAACATCCTTTTCTCCCTCTTTCTCATTTTTTTGCATTGTAACATATTCCGACAAAAAAAGACAGACCTTTACGGCCTGCCTACCATCTGCCCCATTGGGTAATATTTTTCATCTCCAGTTGCCCACTGAATTCCAAGTTCTGCCTTTCCATTCCCATCAAATCCATAGAATAGATAACCAGTAATCATTTCTACATGATAGATCCCCTTATATCTTCCATTTTTCTGTCCGGTTTCAAACATCACATCTCCCGGATTCAATTTCATATTTTGTATATTTGCCTGACTCAGACCTCCGCTGACAAGTTTCTTATGCTGTACGCACCATTTTCCCATATCCGCTGCAACCGGTGCATAATATGCCATTCCAAAATTTACACCATTCTTATGATAAGATTTCCACACCAGAGAACTGCAGTCGTAAAATTTTTCCTGCATACGCTTTGGCTGGCTGGTTTTATCAATTGTTACATTAGACAAATCCAGAACCATATCCGTTGGACTATCATCACTGTCATACCAATCATCATTATCATAGGAATCAATATTATAACCATCTTCTGCTTTCACTTCTGCCACCGGTACGCAGATACAGGCACCTGCCATAAGTACTGCTGCAAGCAGACAATAAAACCTTTTTTCATAAAACCATGCTCCTCTTTTGTATGTAATCTTCAATAGAATTATCATACAACTACAGAGGTAGTAAAATCAACTGTCCAATTTTATCCTTCCATCATTTCCAGATACTGCCCCTTATCAATATGCATCATGGAAATCCGGTTTTTAAACCGACGGAATCCATATACACAGTCCACATTCCGGATCAGAGACTGCAAACGCTCATCCGGCACACAGACAATCAGTTGCAGATCCATCTTTCTGGCATATTTCAGACAGACTGCGCTCCGCTCCTGATCCATTTTGGAAAACGCCTCATCCAGCAGTACCAGCTTGATTTTGGAATCCCGCTTACTCTGCTGCATATACAGCATGGCAAATCCAGCAAGCAGAGCTACATACTTTGGATTTTGTCCCTCACCACCGGAATCCCTGCCCGCCATATCATCGACAAAGTTTTCCCGGATCACATTTCCATGTTCATCGGTTACCTGTTCAAACATGCTGAATGACAGATAATTTCTGTAGTCTGCGTACTGTTCCATTTCTTTGCGCTTCTGTGCCCGCAAATGCTCATCCTCGTCTTTTGGTGGCATAAACTTGTCGGTCAGAAGTTTGATCTTCTGCTCATATTTCTGATAAAATGCATCTTCTCCGAAACTGATCTGACCGTCAATTCCGGCATTGTCCAGATTCTTGCTGTCGAGTTCCTCTGCCATAAGCATATCAAAGAACTGTCCGTTTTCATTTTTGGCCGGTTCAATTTTAATCTGGTACGTGCTGTCTGAGAAATTGGTTTCCCGCAACAGGCGGTTGATCTCATATGCGTGCCGTTTGGCTGCTTTGATATCTCCGTGAATTGTTGCAATGACATTCTCCCGGAGACTCTTATAGATGGATGCACACTTTTTTTCAAATTCTTCTTCGTATGCCGGCTCAAAATCCGTCCTGTACCGTTCAAGCATTTTTTCATATGCTTCATTGGATTTCTCAGCTCCGCTGAATTCACTGGCCGGATATGCAAGAATATATTTATTTCGCGCCATCTGCAGACGTTCTGCCTGTTCCTGCTCCTTATCTGCCAGATCTGCAATCTCTGCCTTCTTCCTGTTAATCACGGACTGCCCGGATTGCTTTTTTAACAATTCCCACACTTCCTGTTCGAGTTCTTCATTGGCAATATATCCCTGCAGCTTTTCCTCCAGCTGCTGTCTTCTGGACTCATTTTCTCCGGAAAGCTGCCCATACCGGCTGGTTAGCTTTGCCAGCTCTGTCTGCACTTCATCGATCTCCGTCTGGATGTCCCGCACCTGCTTCTTTAAAGCCTGTTCCTTCTCTTCGAGTTCTTTGTATGCCCCCTCCCGCAAAAAGCGGATCACTTCTTCGAGTTCTTTCTTGGTTTTATTTACCTTTGCAAGCTCAACACCCGCCTTGGAGAGTTTCACGTAATGAGATGGCTCATCTTTCAGACACTCAAATTCTCTTGCAGCTTTTAATCTGCGCAGCAGATGATCCAATTCCGTCTCCTGTCTGCTTAAATCTTCCACATTGTTTTCATATTCTGTAAGCCGCGCCTTGGAAACACGGCGTCCAATACACGCTCTGGTCGTATAGTCTTTTTTCTTAAGATGCCGGAAAATAAAATTGCTGTACGAATAACAATCCGGTGTCACACCATCCCTTACCTGCTCCAGTTCCTCCACAGACCTGCATTTCATAATATGTCCCAGATACCGTTTCAGACATACATCCACATAAGCATCCTCTGTCTTTACTGCATCATATAAAGATCCTTCCAAACAATCCGGCTCACTGTCCGCAATCGCCTTGGAATTAATTAAATCCACATTTTCATATTGCTTCATGTTGCGAAACAGGACTGCTGCCTCATGTGCATATTGTGGTTCCGTGATCAGGGAACGTTTTAGCCTTCCCATGCGTCCCTCAATGGCATTTTTCCATTCTTCCTCCTGCACATCAAACAGATCAGCAAAAATCTGCACCCTGACAGTCGTTCCATAGCGGTCACTCAGCTGTTGGGATAATGCCGTTCTTGCAGACCTCAGATTCTCCTCATATGGTTTGCGGTTATGTTTCATGTCATCCACCAGCCGCTTTTTTTCTTTTAATTCTTTTCCGATCTCGCGCCTCTGCTCACTGTAATCCTCCACTTCATTTTCGATATTCTGCTTGGCAGATTCAATTTTTAAATGCAGGTTCTGGCACAATTCCTCCGTTACGTTTCCACTGCCAAGTTCTGCAATCAAATTTAGAACCGGATTACTGATATAATCCGTGATCACATCATCTTCTTCCCAGTTTTTCATTCCAAGAAGGATCTTGTTCCACTGTCTCGTATTATCCGCAAGCATCTGGCTGCGTGCATCCAGTTCCTCATACTGCTGCTGTTTTCCACCCAAATCACTGGACTTAAGATCTGCACTGACCTGAATCAGTTCCTGTTCGGTTTCCCCACGCACAGCAGAACGTTCTTTTATCTTTCCCTGCAGCTGCTCCTGTTTCTCTGCAATGATCTTTTTATCCTCTTCCGCGGTCTGAATTCTTGCCCGCAAATCTTCAATTCCAATGCAGCGGATCATTGCCTCTGCCCGGATCTTATCGGACTGCAGACGCACAAGTTCCTGCCCGGATGTCTGAATATCTGTCAGTATCTCGATTCGTTTTCTCAGATCTTCTATTTTATCTTTGATCTGCCGGTAAGAATCCAATTGTTCACTAATCGTGGCAATGGTATTGGAAGTGTTCTTTGGAAACATATAATCACGAATAAACTGTCCCGTTCCATTGGTCATTTTCAGGGCAATTGCACTTTTTTCCATCGTGATAAAACGGTTCTGATCAATATACCCGAGAATCACATCATACAGAGTTCCCAGGTATGCCTCTTTGGAACCATAAATGCGGTTGACTTCTCCCTTTCCGCGGTTGTCATCGGATTTTGTTCTGGCACTGACCAGCTTTTTGATCTCCTGATTGGAATAACATACTCCCTGTTCTGTAAGATAGCCCGATGTCGGCATTTTCCCGGAGTGACTGAAATACACAAATTTTTTAATCTCAGAATCTGATTTTCTTACTTCAAACGCAATTCCAATACAGGTTATCATATGGGTTCCGGTATCTTCAATTTCCAGAGCAATTACGGAACAGAAATCACAGTCTTTACGATTGGCAGATCCGTCTTTTTGTTCTCCGCGCAGATAACTTAACACACTTCTGCGATTTTTTGCATCATCCGCTGCTTTATTCAGAAAACTCGGTGAGAAACTTCCATACAAAATGACCTGGATGGCATCCATCACTGTCGATTTTCCAGATCCGCTTTTTCCACTGAACAAATTCACATATTCATGAAACTCCAGTACCTTATGATCAATGCCTCCCCAGTTGTTAAGGCACATCCTTGTAAAAACTTTTTTTGCCTGACTCAATTTATTCACTCCTCATTTCGTCTTGTGTTTCCCACTGATCCTGCGTCTTTTCCGAATACTCTGCTTCCTTTTGTTCTTCCGTTTCCCCGGTTTCTCCTTTGAACATTTCAACCAGCTCATTGATATCTGCCGCTGAACAGAAAATATTAATGGTACTGTAAATATAAATCGGGGAATCGTCTTCGAGATTTCCAATGGCACTTGGCAGTTCGATCATCTGGTGTGTTTTCATCAGAATCAATGCCTCCTGCCACTCTTGAGCGGTCAGTCTGCGCGTAATCAAGTTTGTTTCCTTTCCATATCTTCGGATCTCCGCAAGACTGGTTGTCGTGGCATGTAGTCCTTCTCCCATAATTTTATCCCGATAAATCAATTTCATAAGGATCACCAGTTTCGTTGTTAAAAGTGTCATACGCTCCGTCAGCACGCCATCTCCTGTAATCCGGAAAATATGTTCCTGCGGATCATGAACCAGTTCACAGTCAAGCACCTGCAGATAATCTGCAATAAATTCCCGATTTCTCGCACATACCTGATAGTGAGGATTATCCTTCTGGATCAGAGTAACCGGATCACACTTTGTCTGCAAAATACAGGTCTGCCGAAACAGATCCTGTATGGTTTTTCTAATATTTTCCGCCTCACTCTGCGAAACATTTTCCATGTATTCCAACATTTCTTTTTACTCTCCTTTTTTTGCATCGATCATCAGTCTTGAGAAAACAAACCCCTGCTCTCCTTTGAGCTCACCCTCGATGTGTACCATATCCTCCTGTCTGGTATCCTCCGTTTCCTCCTGCCACAAAAACAGCAGTTTTTCCAGATCTTCTACGGACTGAATCGTCTGTTCATCCGTGACAAATCTTCCATCCACGATATTTTTCTGCCTGAATTCCTGCAACTGTTTTTTCGTATAAAGCGGCTTTGGTACAAAATCGGTCATCTGAGTCTCCTCGTTGTGCTTTTCCATCGCAATCGGGTGAAATCCTGCATCCTCCGCATTTTTCCGGTTGTAAAAACTTCTATCGGTTATATTCTTAAACTGTGTTCCTACTCTGATCCGGTCACGCATTTGTTCTAACACCTGTGGGCTGTTTGCATGATGATCCAACAAATTAATTAACTTTACAATATGATCTTCATCCGAAGAGCCTTCCTGCAGAATATAATGGATTCGTGCCAGTGCACGCTTGGCAAAGACAGTTTTCTGTTCGATCAGCTTGTTATATTTTTTTTCGATCAGATCAAATTCCCGCTCCACCTGATACACAAGCTGACTGGCACTTTCACAATATTCCAGACGATACTGGTTTCTTTTGCTGGTAACAGTTCCCTCCACAAGTCCGGTACGCTCTTTTACAAGCTGTTCCCTTTTTTGGTCATTTTCGCAAAGAATCTGGCTGACCAGTTCTTTAACTGCTTCCTTATAACGATAAAAGCTGTCTGTTGTCGTAAGAATTGCATATTTTTTACTGTCACTGTTGTTAATTTCCTCTACCAGAACTTTCTGAATTCCAATAAAATTTTTTTTCTGCGACAATTCCTCAAAATAGGAACGCATTCCATCCTGCATATTGGAAAGAAGCTGCCCCAGCCGTCTGGACGTCTGGAGTGCGTTTTTTAAAATATCATTATTTTTTTCTGTATCTGAATGATACGTAAACAAAGCACTGTAAATCGAAAGGATACTTTCCCTCTCCCGGCTGTCATCTTCTGTCTGAAGCTTCTGAAACAATTCCGTAAACAGCTGACTGTATTCCGGGAAAGAAATAATATACGTATTTAACTTTTCATCAAAATCGCTTTTTAACCATCCCCACCGAATCAAGGTATTCAATATGCCAGACGGCGAATCTTCCGGAAATAAGGTATCCGGCTCGTCCTCTTCTTCTATTTCCTCATCCTCCCAGATAATCCTTGCCTTTGCAATTGTATCTGCAATAATCACACGGCATTCCTCTATCGTCAATCCAAGTGCTGTATACACTTCATTATTTTCCTCATAAATTGCCACAAGAAACTGCATATATGCATCACGGTTTTTCGTGCGAAATAGTTTATAAAATTCCTTTGGAATTTTCTTTTTTAAAATCATGAATGAATTTCCTCTTTATTTTCTACAACAGCCGTTCCTGTTCTATCGTCAGACCTGACTTAAGTATTGCTTCCTTTAATGGTTCCAGTAGTCCTGCATTTTTCCTTATCAGCTTATTTCTGGTATCTTCCTTTAATAAAATACCTGCATCCTCCCTGACTGCTAATTCAAAATCCTCCTGACTCATTTTGTATGGAAGAAGTTTTGGGAATACCTGCGCCTTAATAAACTGGAAAATACAGATTCCTCCATAATCCAGATCTCCCCAATGATAAAATTCACATTCCTCAGAAACCAGATCACAAATCGTCTTCAAAAACCGAACTTCCTTTGGAGAGAAAAAACCATGACAAAATATATAAAGAGTATCTTTTCTATAAGACATGTCCTCATAGTTTGCTTTATTTTCAATTGTCATGATTCTTTTGCAACCTGACAGGGCATACGCCCTTGCATGTTCCATTGTCTGTGTATTTATAATCGTTCCATAAATCTGTGATGAAGAATCAATTACTTTTTCATCATTTATAATATACTGCAGTGTGCCTTTCCACTCAAGCGTCTGCGCATAAGAATGAATATTATGCGCATCCAGCAGTTCATCATCACTCATTTCCTCTATATAAAATGGGGATTTTGCTTTTAAAACAGACAGTATTCTATCCTCATAATTTTTTTGGAAACATTTGGAATTGTGAAGGACACGCGCACTGAACACTCGTTTCCAGATGTGTTCCTTTTGATGTGCAACTGCATCTATACATACAAAAAAAGTTTCATCTTCCAGTTCTTTCTGCTCTTTGCCTCTGTTCAACAGATCCAATAAATCATCATAGTAGGAGCACAACCATGCACAATCCTGTCCTTTTCTCCGCCATTTTTCCACACGGGCAATGAGACGAAGCTGCCTTTCCCTTGGATCTTCGATTTGTTCCCTTTCACACAATTCCGGAATAATCGCAACATCATAATCAATTTTCTTAATACTTGTTTTTACATCTTTCCAATTTGGCTTAAACTTCCCCATCTTTCCCGCATTTGTCTCATTTTCAAGAATATTTGCCTGATCCAAAAGCTGTTTTCTTCCACCCACTATTTCCATAACATCCGCATCGATATACGGATGTTTCCATCCACTGAGCATCCCCGCCCTGTAATGATCGGTATTGGTTTTATCAATGATCCAACGGGCTAAAGTTTTATGTTCCTGCTCTTTTTTTCTGCCCACGTGGTCTCTCCTTTATTCCTATGATTTCATCCACAGGAAGTGCCGCGTAAAAAGCTGATGCATATCTGCCAAAAACGTAGACATAACACTTCCTGAACCTTTTACCTCTTCTTCCGTTGCTTCCTGCTGTAATGCTGCGATTGCTGTTTCCATTTTTTCATTTCCCTGTAATCCCTCATCGGTCGGGAGCGTATGATTATCTTTCATTTCCTCATCTTCATATATTTAGTATAACGAAAAATTTTCCGAATTGCACCTATTATTTAAACATTTCGCATGAATCATCACCGACAAAAAGAGAACAGTGCCCCGATTTATCATCTGACACTGTTCTCTTTCTTTTGGTTTTATCCCTGTTCTCCGGATTCCGGTACATCTGTACTTACCGATTTTGTACTATTCTGCGGCTCCACTTTTGCCATCGTAACCTTTGTTCCGTCATCCTTTACTACAAAGTTCACGGAATCAAGTCCCGATACATTCACATTGCGGTTTACCTTCGCATCGTAAGACTCTGCGTTGATAATATCTGCCAGATCAATTCCGGTTGCTTCTTTCATGCTTTCAAAGACTTTTGCCATGACCACCGGCACATTTCCGGCAATCTGATCCACACCATTGCTGCCGCCTTCGCCACCTCCAATGATTGTGATCTTGTCAATCTGACCGAGCGGTTCTGCAACTTTTCCGGCAATATCCGGAAGTACCTTGATCATCATTTCCGCTACTGCAGCCTTATTATACTTCGCATATGCTTCTGCCTTCTTTTCCATGGCTTCTGCTTCCGCAATACCTTTTGCCTGAATCGCAGATGCCTCTGCCTCACCGACTGCCCGGATACCGGCTGCTTCCTGCTCTCTTGCAAAACGCATGGCTTCTGCCTGTGCCTTCTGCGCTTCCGCTTCCCGCTGTGCCTCAAACTGCTTTGCCTCTGCGTCCTTCTGACGCTGATAAAGTTCTGCTTCCGCGCGCTGCTGGGCTGCATATTTTTCTGCCTCGGCTTTCTTCTTTACTTCTGCCTCCAGCGACTGCTCCGTAACGGCAACCTGCTTCTGCTTTAACTCAATTTCACGCTCCTGCTTTGCAATATCTGCATTTGCCGTGGTAACTTCGATGGTCTTACGTTGTTCCTCTTTCTGGATTTCGTAAGCGGCATCTGCCATCGCCTTCTTTGTATCGGCTTCCATCTGAAGTTCTGATTTTTTGATTGCCAGTTCATTCTGTTTCTTCGCAATCTCTGTCTGCGCTTCCACTGCCGCATCATTGGATTCTTTATCCGCTGCTGCCTGTGCAACTTTAATATCTCTTTCACTCTCGGCCTTTGCGATAGCTGCCGATTTCTTAATCTTTACAATATTGTCGATACCCAGATTTTCAATGACATCATTTCCATCAACGAAATTCTGCACATTGAAACTGATGATATCCAGTCCCATCGCTGCCAGATCCGGCTCCGCATTTTCTTTGACAAGGTTGGCAAATTTCTGACGGTCGGAAACCATTTCCTCCAGCCGCATCTTACCAACAATCTCACGCACATTACCTTCAAGCACTTCACGTGCCACACTTGCTATGTACTCTGTATTTTTATTCAGAAAGTTCTCTGCTGCCAGACGCAGTTTCTCCGGATCATTACTGATCTTGACATTGACCGTGGCATCCACATTGATATTGATGTAATCCGCTGTCGGTACGGCGTTACTCGTCTTGACATCAATCGGAATCAGACGCAGATTCAGTTTATCCAGACGCTCAAAAAACGGAATCCTTATACTTGCCTTTCCAATGACAACTTTTGATTTCTTTTTCACACCGGAAATAATGTATGCCATATCCGGTGGTGCTTTCACATATCCCAGCAATAACAGCAATACAACGATCACCACAATAACCGCCGGGACAAGATACGGTATCAGATTTTCCATAAAAATCCCCTTTCTGTTAACTACTCCTGCTACCTTTTTATTGTAATATACTTTTTAAAAATTGTCATATTATTTTCTTATGATGTTTTCCTTAACTTAACCTTAAAACATAGACACTTGAAATTCTTTCCTGTTAAATCCATGAAAAATATTATAAAATAATTTGGAAAAGTTTGTAACGAAACCATCTTTTCGCCGTCTAATCTGTGTAAAAAGGAGGTGACCGGTTCTGAATTATGAAAAATTGTACAATTCCTATTACCTGCAGGTTTACTCTTACGTGATGACAATCGTCAAAAATCAGTCCCTGGCGGAAGAAATCACACAAAATACGTTTTATAAAGCGCTGACTGCCCGACACGGCTATGAAGGGAAATCCCGTGAATTCACATGGCTGTGCAGCATAGCCAAAAACCTTGCAGTTGATGAATGCCGCAAAAATCAAAAATATGCCTGTTTCGATGCATCTGCTGCGGAAACATCCGATGATATTGCAAACCATATTGCGGATCAGGACTCTGCGCTGCAGATTCATCTCGTACTTCATGAACTTCAGGAACCTTATAAAGAAGTCTTTCAGCTAAGAGTTTTCGGAGAATTATCCTTTTCACAAATCGGAATAATCTTCGGGAAAACAGAAAACTGGGCGAGAGTTACTTATCACAGGGCAAGATTAAAAATTAAAGAAAGGATGGACCACCATGAATCATAATCCAAACGAATGTGACATTGTGCAGGATCTCCTGCCATTATATTACGACCATGCATGCAGTCCTGCCAGCTGTGAACTGGTCAGACAGCATCTTGCTGACTGCGCTGACTGCGAAAAAATTTACGAAGATTTAGCCAATCATACCATTGACAACGTAATTGAAACCGAATCCTGCGAAATTCTGGAACGGCATGCCAAAAAAGAACGGAACCTGGCATACAAAGCCGGTATAGTCATTGCCGCCCTGCTGCTTGTTCCGATCCTTATTACCTTTATTGTATCCATGGCCGGCGGCAGCGGACTCGGCGTATTCTCTGTCGTAACCGCTTCCATGATGCTTGTCGCAGCACTCACTGTTGTTCCGCTTATTTCTTCCCAGAAACGGCTGATGAAATGTATTTTATGTGGTGTCGGTGCCCTGCTGCTGATTTTATTTTTTGTAAATGCCATGAATGGCGGAGGAGAATTTTTCTTCTGGTCCGTTCCGACTGTATTCGGACTTTCCGTTGTATTTTTCCCTCTGGTGATACGCGAAATGACATTACCGCCTGTATTATCCGATAAAAAAGCCCTTATTATCATGATCTGGGATACGCTTTGGCTCTACCTGACCATATTTACCGTATCTTACCGTTCCGGATTAGGCAGTCTGAAAACCGGATGCATTGTGGCAACAGTTCTGATGATTGGTGTATGGCTCTTTTTCCTCATAATTCGCTATCTCCCGGTCAATGGTTTTATCAAAGGCGGTCTGTGTACACTTCTTTGCAGTATATGGATTACCTTCTCCAATGATGTTTGCAGTTATCTTCTGTATGATACCAGACAGCTTACCATCCGCCATGCGAATTTTTCCACCTGGACGACAGATCTCAACGTAAATGCCAACGTGTATGTCATCCTTCTTGTCGCCGGAATTCTCATCAGTGCTTTACTGATCGGAATCGGGATTGTAAAAAAGAAAAAATAATTCCAACAAAGTCCATCGGATGACCAGGCTGCGTTTGCCCGACCTGTAGACGGCAATATTGCAGCCTCTATTCCGAAAAGCTTCCATTGATTCTTATTGTATTTTCCATCCGGCGCTCTGCATCTGAAGATTTGTCATATGCCGGTAGATTCCGTTGGTACTCATTAACTCCCCCGGTGTTCCTTCTTCCCCTCCATGTATCTTTCTTCGGCATGGTTTGCCCTAAGATCCCGAACAGATTCCAGACATTCCTGAATTCCGTCACTTAAGCTCAGTTGTACTTCCACATTTTTCTTTACCACTTTCTTCTGTGCACCGGAAGAAGTCATTAAAACCACGTTTCTCTTTTTACATTTGGTGGAGTGTTCTCATTTGTTTTTCGTTGATTTTACTGGGTTCCGTGTATCGTTTATTACATATTATTTTGCTTTTTCAAGATTTTTTACGCCAAATTTACACCACACTATTATTCACCTGTATCTTCACTTCTCGTGGATAAATATTTTTCGAACCACTTATATTTCTGAATAATTTTCGTATTACCAGAGTTTTCCGTATATTCCCTAAGAAAAGTTATATGTTGATTCACCTCATCTTTATTCATAGAATATGATTTATTATCTTGCAAGAATTGTAGGAAATCAAAATATTTAATTCCATCTCTATCTTCTTTAAAATACTCTCTCATCTTACAATTAACTATTTTATTAGAAATAATAATTCTTGGATATATTGCAATTTGGCTTTCCAATAGGTACGCTTCATTAACAGCTGGTCCAAGTAATGTATTCAGTCTCTCATCAACTATCAAATTGCCTTTCGTAATTGCTCCTCGAATTAAATTAATTTCAGTTTGCTTAACAGAATTAGAAACCTCTTTTTTTGATGCTCCTAATAGTTGAACTGAAATGCAAGCAAGTAATTCCAAAACTTTCTGCAATTCATCCCCAACTATATACATACAATCCGAAAAAACAAAAGTAATCAACTCATCCATAGCATCAATATGATTATTGTTCATTATGAAATTTAAAAGCGCAACATCTTTCAAATCACCTTGTTTTTCGCACTTATCAATTTTATCTTTGTATCCAAGTATATCTATAAATGCGACGTATTTTTCAGTTTCTTCTATTTCTGCAAAAATACTAAATGCATCTGTTTTTGACAATTTATTTTCCTCCACGCTTACCTTCTTATCCAAATATTTTTCTTCCCAAGCTACGAATCCCACTTCCAATTTTACTTGCAAAAGTCTTTACGCCACTCCAGACCTTCTTAGCAGCAGATTTGATTACACTTCCTACTTTTTTCAAACCTGAGTATACCGCACTTCCAAATTTTGAACCTGCCATATATCCGATGGTTCCACCTACGACACCACCAACAATTGGTCCTACAATCGGAATCCATGATAAAGCAACTGCTCCTATTGCCATTCCTGTTGCTCCCCATCCTAAACCATAAACCATAGCAGTAGTAGTTCTGCCCATCATGTCTAACGCTTCGGTCATTGTAATTTCACCGCTTGCAACTTTTGCAAGTATTTTAGCATTTTCAATTCCAACGCAAGCAACTTGAGCAATTATACCAGCCGGTGTCCCTGGCGGAATAATCGCAATTACTCCCTTTTCAGAAACAACTTTTAATGCTCCCGCCGCTGCAGCTTTTATACCTGAATCAGCCCCAGTTTTTAACGCTAATTCTATCGTTTCATCTCCATCTATAGGCTCGCCCTTAACCTTCTTCGCAACCAAATCAAAACCCGTAGTAATAACAGCTGCTTGAAGACCTGCTAATCCAGCATTCTTACCAATATTTAGTGCGAGCTCTTTAGTATTAAATGTATTCCAATCCTCACGAGGAAGAACTCCACGTTCTTGTGTATCTAACTGTAATTTCTTTGCTTCATCCTTTGTTAAGGTTCTTGATTTTGTGGGCACAGTATCAGTACCACCCATATATGCCTCGACAGATTTTCCTGGAAAAGCTTTTCTAACCTCCTCCACTTGATCCGCTGGAACAACATATCTCTGATTATTGTAATTACCATCCCTCAATAAAGCAATTGTTGCCTTAGCATCTTTACCAAACTTAAATTGATATTGATGAACTATTTTTCCTGTATTTACATCTTTTATAACGGTATCGAATGAATTTAGTCCATATGTCTCTCCTGGCTTTGGGACAAGAACCTCTGCATAGTATGGAGATCCTTCTAATTGAGCCTGCATATTAAATGTATTTACAGCATGCTGCTCAGCTATAAAACCATCCAAATTCATGCATTGGCTTATTTCTCCTGCATTAGTTGTAACTGTTCTCATCATCTGAGCATTTGCATTTGAGATAGAATTATCAATTGCATTTAAATAATTACCGTATTCTATTATAGATACGCCAGTAGAAACTTCAGATACTTTATTAGCTAACCATTTATTGCTTTCAATTCCTTTTTTTGCTGCTTTACATATATCCTCATAATTTGAACCATATTCTTGTACTGAATCATAAATATCATCTGTAATTTTATGTATTTCTTCATCCGATTTTTCAGGTAATTCAGTTCTTAATTCTTTTTCAAGCCACACCCTATCGTCGACTTCTTCATCTTTCTTAGAATAATCTCTAACAAATTTTTCTATCATACTAGAAGCTTCTATGGCTTCTGTTTCCGTAATTCCTATCATTTTAAGAGTATTCTCATCTTCACGACTATTTGCCTGCACAACACGAACATCTGACATATATAATCACCTATCCCTCCACTGATGCATTTTTGAATTTTCTATTTTCATATTCCTCTGACATTTTTTTCAATGGTTCTTTCATAATTTCAGATAATGAATGCGTATTCTTTATAACGTCTAATATATCTTCAGTGGTCAACTTGTCTTTTCCTGCGACATAAACATTCTCGATGCTTTCTTTAACAACACCCTCAATGTCGGCTCCACTATATCCACGAGTTCTTGATACTAACTTCTCGAAGTCAATATCATCCAATTCATCGCTATTCTTTCGACGCTTTGCTATATGAATTTCAAATATTCTCTTTCTTTCGCTATCATTTGGAAGACCAACATAAAAGATTTCATCAAATCTTCCCTTTCTTAACAACTCAGGCGGAAGTTTTGTAATATCATTTGCTGTAGCTACAACAAACGCAGCGCTTTCTTTCTCTTGCATCCATGTAAGCAAGCTTCCAAATAATCTTGTTGTTACATCTGCTCCACCACTATCTCCGCCGATTCCTGCAAGTCCCTTTTCCAACTCATCTATCCATACAACACATGGAGAAATTGCTTCGGCTAAAGATATTGCTTTTCTCATATTAGATTCTGACTCTCCAACATATTTTCCCATTATACGCCCCATATCAAGTCTAAGGAGAGGAACTTCAAATAGTTCTGCAGCAGCTTTTGCATTAAGAGACTTTCCACAGCCTGGAACACCAGCAATTAAAACCCCTTTGGGAATATCTACTCCAAACTCTTTGGCCTTATCAATATTCTTAAATATTTTAGATTTTTTGGTTAACCATGTTTTTAGATTATCTAGCCCCCCAATATCCTCAATGGTTTCCTTACGTGGAATCATGTCTAAGATTCCAGACTTCATAATCATCTGTCTTTTCTGTTCGAAAATAAATGCTAAACTCCCCTTTGTAAGGTCACCATTATCTTCATTTACAGCTAAGGCTAAAATATTCTCAATTTCAAATTGAGATAATCCTTTAAATGAAATAGCTATTTCATCTAACAAGTCTTCTCTAATCTGATTTAGCCCATTTTCATCAATTACCTCTTGAATTATCTGCTTAATATCCTCGGTGTCTAAATAATCCATCTCAAAAATTGAAGTATATGGCTCTAACTCTTTTGGAATGTATTTCCTTGAAGACTCTATAATAATAGTTGTTTCAATATCGCATACACTAATTTTAAGAGCAATATTTTTCAAAATGGCAATTACTTCTGGATCATCTAACAGACTGTGAATATCTTTAAGTACTATTATTTTTCCGTCAAGTTCTTCACTACTGATAAGATACTTAAGCGATCCCTGCAAAGAAGCATCCAGCAAATTAAATGAATTTTTAGTTTTAAAATCAGAAAAACCTGTAACTCCATTCCACTCAAATATTTCACGCCCAGCAGCCGAATCCTGAATAATCTTATCGATTTTATTTTCTTCATAACTGTGTATAAATAAAATCGGGAACCCAGCATCAATATACAAAATTAATTTTTCAGATAAACTCATATATTTTTCCTCCTGTTATTACCTAATAAAAAAACTTTTTGCTGATTCAGTCTTGTACTCCATTTCATTCAACTTTTTCCCTTCAAGTACCCCCTTGACAGCAACAACCCAATCGGCTAGTCTTTCTTCATCAAATCCAAGTAAATATGCCACATCAGAAACAATGCTTAAGTTTTCATTATAATTTTCATTATCAACGCTTACAATAAAAATCAGCCAGAACATTAAATGCATAGGCACACTACATTCATATTCATCGTAGCATTTATTACATTTTCTAATTTTTTCAATAAATAAATTTACATCTTGTTTCACATAATTCCTTAACTTAAAGTCACATACGGGACAACAACAAGATGTTCTAAAACTATTTTTTAGTATAATATTCAGGTACTCACTTTTCGTATTGCTTTCAATAAATAACTCTATTGGTGAAAACTTTCTTTTATCTTCATTTTTTTGAGAATTATTTCCAGATGTATTTTCGTCTTTTTCAATATATACGTCTTTAATAATCCCTGTACTTCCTAAATACTCGTCAATGTCACGAATCAGCATTTCAAATTTTTTCAACTTCATCTCTGCACTTTTCATTATTATATCCTCCTAACTATTTCTACTCTCAAATTTCCAAAACGCTTCATCCAAATGAGCATTTTTCATACAGGTAAATTGTGCCTGTCCAATTTTGTTTATATCAAAAACACCATATAAATTCCTCTTCACCATTTCCTCATACAATATTCGACTACGTAAATCAATATCATATTTCACTTCAAAAAGTTCATTTTCCAAATAATCAAATAATTTTTTTGACTCATTTCTATCTTGATCACTTAATCTAACATCAAAAATATTTGATGCTCTATAGCATTGATGTTTCTTGTTATTTCTGTGTTCAATTTCATATTTATAATCATCAATTATCTTTTGATATCTGTTTCCAAATATGACACCAGAAACAGTAACCTTTCTACTCTTAAAATCTATCATTTCATCAGAATCGATCTCTAACGTTGGATTATTAATTCCAATTATTCTCATATTCGAAATTGTACCTGGTATAATAAAACTTTTTTCAAAAAGATATACTTCTCTACAAGAGTTTTCAATTAACCTATCCAATTCTTTTTGATTCATTGCAATACTATCAAGCCTATCCAATATTTTTTTATCATCCACATATTGTTTGATTTTTTCGATTTTCTTATTTTTATTACAAATTTTCTTTAAATCTATGGACTCACTTACGATAACATCACTCTCGATTTTCAAAACCTCACATATCGATTGCAGTATGTTGTCTTTTTTAGGATCAATCCTACAAATTTCTTTGTAATAGTGGGCATAATGCCGATCTTCTAACCATCCTTGCAATTTCCCATTCAAAAAATACATAACTGCTTTTTCTGAATCAAAATATGTTCTAAATTCTTCTATTGTTCTAACTTTATTTCCATCTTTCATTTCTAATGGAAATTTAATTCTTTTTGCCATCATCTATTTCCTTTTATATTATTTTGTGTTGTACAATTCAAGCGATTTATGTAGTCTATTCAATATTTCATTCTTAATTGACTTGGGTTCTATCACATATACATCTTCCTGCCCTAGAACCCAATTAATAAAGCCTTGTTTATACGTACTAATTCTATATAAAGAATAATTTCCATCTTCAGAAGAAATCAATGTATTATTAGGGAACACATCTGCAATTACTCTTCCGAAACCACTTCTTACTTTCAATTTTATATCAACCTTTTCTCCTGCCAGCATGTGATACATTCCTCTATTTTTACAATCATCTAAATAAGCTATTACTTTTTCTTCATCAAACATATATCGATTTAAAATTTTAAAACTTTTTATTCTATCTAAACGAAAAAAAGCTGGACTATCATTCTCCCTCCCGATAATAAAAGCTCGCATATAGAAAAATCCATCATCCGTTTCAATACTAACAGGAAACACTGTTCTCTTCTTTATAGATTCATCGGCAATTTCATATTGCATATCTATAGCTTTTTTATTATATATCGAAAATGCTATATCCCTATGCATTTTTAGTATCGACTTATCACCCCATTTATTCTTTAGGTTTAGCTTATTTAAAATGTATTCCTTCAATTCTACGCTTGCATGAAGCCCCGTAGCAGAAATTACTTCCTCAATAACACCCTCTGTTTCTGTCTTAGTAATTGTTTTGAGTGATAGCAAAATATCAATCAATAAAAATGCAGTCTCAATCGGCATTTCTTCTCCTAAAGTTTGTGTCAAATAATATGTATTATTTTTTCTATCATAATCTAATTCGCAATAGGCTTGTTCATCACTTAAGAAAAGTCGTATATCCTCAATGTCTCTATCAAAAGACCGTTCAGATATTCCATTTTCCTCACAAAAGTTTTCTTTATTTAAGTTTTTTCCAACTAAAAGTTGATAATATAATTTTAACATCCTAGTAACTTTATCTGTCTTTGGCATCTTTCTCCCCTACATTATATCAATATAGTCCTATTGTATCACATTGTTTCGTCAGAATATGACGTTATTTTGACTTTTATAATCTTTTTCGATTGATTCGGGAAAAAACAGCTATCCCTAATTCCACTGCGTCAGTAGCTGTAAAATAAATATCCTTTTTCTTTTCTCTCTGATGGAATTTAAATAATCTTGCGTTAAATTGGTTCTTTGAATCACATATTCTTCAATTTGACTATTAAGGTGCTCCATATGCTGTCTATCTTCAACTAAGTCTTGATATTTTCCAGATTTCCAACAGTATATCTGATGATACATTAATGTTGCATGCGGGCTTATATATCGTTTGTGTCCTGCCCAGAATATCTGAAAATCGACACTCATAGCACAGCTATTACAATAGGTATATACTGGCGTTTCAGACTTTAAAATCGTATCTACTAAAAGCCACATATCGTACACGCTTTCTCCAAACGAATTAATATAAATTCTTATTGGTTTACGAACAAATGACTTCTCAATTTCATCATCTCTATCATCTTCAAGATTAATCAATGAAATATCTGCGCAATTTCTAGCTTTAATATCACCACAAATATAAAATAGCCTGTCACTTTTAGATGAAAAAAGAGCTTTTAGTACTACCATGGTTTTCATCACCATTTGAATTTATATACTCCTTGGAATACATACGCTCACCTCACATTCTTATTTTTCTCTAATAATAGCAAGTGCCACCGTCACAATCTGACGTTTACATATTAGATTTTCAAACTTTTATATTGCTACATATAATCCGTATTTTCTCTATACCTACTTATGTATTATTTCACCTTAGCGCCTTTTATCTTTTTCTTCCACGATTCTGATATGCCATAACAGCCTGAATATCTTCCAGAATCTCATCGATTGAATGAGGTTCTGCCTCCAGTTTCAAATATTTCTCCATATGCATATCTACTTCAAAAATTGCGTCATTCCAGGGTACACGCCTCTCCAAAGTTCGATCAGCACGATATGAATACGAATCACGATAACATTTTCAATTGTAGCTATGGCATTGTTATCAATAGCTCTTGCAATACTTCCATCAGTATCATATCCATTGTATGCTTTTCCACCTTTGTAAATTAAATAAGGGAGCGTATAGCTCCCTTGAGTTTAAAATCTTCCACTGTTTGGCAGGAACTCTCCCGACGATAGTTTCCCATCTAAAAAAATATAACACGATTTACTCAAAATACAAGTCTGATATAAGCTGCATACCATAATATTATTATACGCCACGAATAGCAAACGCCTATTTTTTACGCCTCAAGCCTTTACACATCATTCCACTAAAGTGAATTAGACATGTAAAAAGGGTTCCAAGCAAATGCTTGAAACCCCTAAATTTACTGTATTTAACGTCAATCAGCGAATGTTTACTCGATAACTGTAGCAACACGTCCAGATCCTACTGTACGTCCACCCTCACGGATAGCGAATGTAAGACCCTGCTCCATAGCTA
>OLSD01000668.1_pt1 | contig 32486 bp, 20 predicted proteins | sample 1672211 | NCBI WGS metagenome assembly OLSD01 (sample SAMEA3136659, study PRJEB25190) | human gut metagenome | reverse complement strand
TTTTACACTCTAATAGTGGCACTATTGCATGATAAAAGTGGCGCTATTGTTAAGCATGAGTGCTGTTTGCACCGCAAAACACCATAAAAACAGCAATCTAAATCTCTATAATCATTTTTTATTTTGTAACAGAATTTTACTCTTTAGACGATATTTGCATGTCTTCATGTCTTCCTTCCAGAAACCTTTCCAGTTGCCCTGCATAATACAATGGAATGTTATAGAGAGTGAACGGACAGCCGTTGCTTCGTGTTATTACGTCCGATGTCATCGGTCCGTTCCATATTCTAAGGGCTATTCGTTCCTTCGAATCCTCCATAAACTGATGTAAGGAGCGTAGCTTCGAGTTGTTGCCGGTCTTCACTTCTATCGGCAACAGATGCGACTTATGTCGGATTACGAAGTCTACCTCAGCCTGAGAGTTGCGTGCGTCGCGCACCCAGAACATCCGTTTCTCGCCGAACGTCGTCGTCGCTCCAAGCAGTTCCTGCGCTACGATATGTTCGGCGATGTCGCCGTTCCACAGTTCGTCGCTGTCAGTGGAGAAGAGCAGTTCCTCCTGCATTCCTGCCACATAATTCACCAGCCCCGTGTCAAGCCACAATAGCTTGGGGCTTTTCTTCAGATCGGGCAGTATCGGCAAGGATGTAGACGTAAGAGGATAAACCAGTTCCAGAATCAGAGTCTTCTCAAGCGTACGGAAGGCATTGCTGACATCAGCCGACTTGAATGATGAATTGGTGAACTTTGCGAACTGTATGCGGTGGGCGGCGGATGTCCAGCCATAGTTGAGAATATAGCGTATGGAGTCCTGCTCCTTCGGTTTGCTGGCATACTTCTCCACATCGTCGCGATATCCCGAAAGCAAGGCGTTGAATATGCCTCCGAGTCTTACCATGTCGCGATGCTGAGCATAGTTAGCCACCACCTCCGGCAGTCCTCCTATTATCATGTATTTCTTGAAGAGTTCCAGCGCATAGCTGTGCAGCGACTGCGGCACGTCCACTGCCTCCACCTTCTCAGCAAGCATCTCTTCTCCTATAGCAGAAAGAAACTCCACGAACGTGCAGGGGTGTAGAGCCATGTATTCCACTCTTCCTACGGGAAACGAGATATGTCTGTCCATAAGGCTTTCCAATAGTGAACCTGCGGCGATGACATAAATGTCAGGACGTTTCTCGTAGAAAAAGCGCAGCGTCTGCACAGCCTTAGGCTCGTTCTGTATCTCGTCGATGAATATCAGTGTGCGTCTGTTGTCCTGGCGTACATTGGCTTTGAAGAAAATGCCGGACAGCAAGTCGTCGAAAGAGTAGTCGGCAGCAAACAATGCAGCGTTCTCTTTTTCCTCAAGATTAAGGTAAATATAGTTGCTGAATTCCTCGGCAAACATTCTTACAAGCGTGGTCTTGCCCACCTGACGTGCGCCACGCAAGACCAAAGGCTTTCGTTCGTCCTTCTTCGCCCATTCGCGAAGATAATTGAGTGCTATTCGTTTGAACATATCTAAATGGTTATATATCAGTGACAAAGATACATAATAATATTCAAATCCAAACCAAAAATGAGCGAAATCTTAATCAAATCCAAACCAACTTTGCTTGAAAACTTGAATAAATCCAAACCAACTTTTCCAAAAACCTGACCAAATACAAACCAACTGCTTGCTTTCTTATTTGTTCCAATTAACCCTATTTATTGGCTTAACTGCATATCTTTAAACAAAAAAGTTCAAAAATTTGTTGCTACATATTTTTTTTATTAATTTTGCAACGAATACATATAATTAGCATCAATATACTATAACTTGCGTGTAAAGAAGCACGACAAACCACTTAAACCATAGTGACCTAAAAACGATTTAAATTAAAACAAGTCTATTTTTTTATTCACTTTATCAATATCAACTAACTATCAATTAAAAGAAAAGGATTATGAAAAAGATTCTATCCCTTCTTTCAATGTTGATGATTACCGTTATGGCATTTGCAGGTTCCTATTCAGATGCACTTCATTTTGAGGTGAATCTTATGGGTGCTAAGGCTGTAGATTTGCCAAATGGTACTCTCACCATTGAGAAACGCGTAGACGGCACGTACAATGTTACAGCCGAAGGTTGCGATTTCACCCAATATGAAATGGGCAACTGGGGCGAGTTTGTATGTGAAGGAGTTGCTGGCACAACAGATGCAAGCGGCTTGACAACCATCGAGGTTAGCAATCCTTATTGCTATCTCACACAGTCTCAGTATACTTTTGTGAACAGTACGCTTGTCGTTAAGTTCAATGAGACAAAGGCTTATGCTCATTTTAATGGCACAGTAGCTTTTAACTCTTTCCAGAAGTATCCCTTCCAGTACACCTTCGGAACTGACGACTTCGGTTCTACCGGCGGTGGCACAGAAGGTGGTGGCGAGACTGGTGGCACAGTTGAGACTACAGAGGGTCCGCTCGTTGAGGCAGGTTTTGCTGCTAACGGCGCAACAATCGAAGCCAAGCCCTTCACCATCAACTGGGACACACACAAGATTGTAGCTAAGCTGGATCTTACTACTTGTGGCTCTACAGAGAACGAGAACACATTCTCATTCTCAAACAGCGCAGAGAACCTTGGTGAGTGGAATGTTACTGACGGAGTAACTCTCCATTTCTTCTACACAAAGGACGCTAAGGTTTGGACAGATAATGGTATGGAGGATTTCCTAAAAACATTCACCATCCAGTTCCGCAAGAGCACTGATCTCAGCGCTAGACCTACTGAGTATGTTACTGTAGCCGATCCTTCTAATGTTCGCGTTGAGATTCGCAAGGACGGCGTTTACATTGACGGCAATTTGGCATTCGCTGCAAGCAACTATGAGGAACTGCTTGCTTACAACAACCTTGTATTCGGTTCTACACGCGTTAACCGCAGCTACGCTACATATAAGTATGTAGAGGTGGTAGGTCTTGACTGGACAGAGCCTGCCACTGTCGTAGACTCTAAGGAATACACAGACAAGCTCTTCATGACTATGGCAGGTGGCCAGCCTTCAGAGCTTGGCACCAGCACTGTTACCGTAAAGGAGATGTCTGATGGCACATACAACATGTCTCTCGTTATCGGAGAAAACACTGTTGAAGCTGAGAACGTAGTGAAGGGCACTGACGCAAAGGGCCGCACCACTTACACTTGCACTTTCAACATGGGCGAGCAGGAATATCAGGTAAACGCTGTTGTCTATACCAACGACAACAACGAGGAGAAGATTTATCTTACTGCCACCACCACTGGCGCTACCTTCACTGTAGGTTCTGATCCTGACTATGTGGCTCCGGCTGAGCCTGAAGACGTAACACTCTGGGAGAACTATCAGGCTGATGGCAATGGCTTCTCTAAGACAGCTACTATCGACTGGGACAAGCAGAAGATCGTTGCTTCTATCGACTTCTCTAACGGTGGTGACGACAAGGATATCCTTGCTATGACTACTGGCGAGAGCTTCGCTGCATTCCAGACAAGCACATACCGCACAATGCACTGGTATTGCTTCCAGTCAGTCAAGCAGATGTCTGGTTTCTTCGCAAAGAGCGGCGCTGGTAACAACAACACTGATCGCATTGACGTTGCCGACTGCCTCGCTAAGTTCGAAATCTCTAAGGCTGAGGGTCTGAAGGTTAACGGTGTGGTTAAGATGACTCCTGAGGCTCTTGAAGAGCTCTTCGCAAGCAACACTGTTCTTATCGGTAGCGGCGAGTCTCCTAAGTTCAGCCAGGCATTCTACAACTACATTAAGGTGGTTTCTCTCGACTGGACAGAGTCAACAACTCCGGAAACTCCGGAGGCAGTTGTATACAAGAACACTCTCAAGGTGGTTCGCAATAACGAAACTCAGACTTACGAGGACGCTGAGGTTAAGGTTCTCGCTAAGGAAGAGGGCAAGTACGAGGTTACAATCCCCGCATTCTCTGATATGGACGGCGTTCCTGGTCAGGTAGGCCCTGTCACATTCGAGGCTACTGGCACAGAGTCAGAAGGCAACACAGTTCTCACAGCTGAGAACCAGGAGTTCACACTTACAAACGTAGGTTGGAAGAATGATGTGGTTGTTGTTTCTATGAACGGTACAATCGCTGATGGCCAGTTCACTGGTACATTCAACGTTGCATTCAAGAACGATGCTTCTTACACATTCAACCTCTACTACGGCGTAGAGCCTCCAGTAGAAGTTACAGAGGTTTCTAATAACAGCTACACAAGCAACCTCCGCATCTGGGATTCTGAGTCAGAGGACGAGGAGAACCTCTTCCAGGCTGATGAGGCTGTTGTAAACGTAGTTAAGTACAGCGACGATACATACAAGATCACTCTCAAGCAGATCACTCTCAACGAGCAGACCGCTGACCTCGTATTCAACGGTACTGAGCAGCGTGCCACTCCGTACGACGAGGGAGGCACTGTAGAGACAGAGGAGACTATGATTGTTGCTAAGCCTGATGCTGCTACAGAGGAGTTCCTCGGTGGCGAGGGTGAGGAAATCGAGGCTACCTTCCAGATCGTTAACCTTTCTGAGAACGAAATCAAGATGGCTCTCAACATCTCTGGCAATACATTCATGTATGACGGCGAGTTCAACTATGAGCAGCCTGAGGAGCCGAAGGAGGATTATGCTATCAACTTCGAGAAGGACGCTAAGCAGACTCACTCAAGCCGCTACTCAACATCTGTATCGCTCACCGTTAACGGTAAGGAGCAGACCATCGAGTTCGGCAAGACAATGAACGGCTACGAGGATCTTACAGCACAGAGCTTCACCGTAACTCCGGGTGCTGAGGTAACTCCGGCTATCGGTTATGTTGGCGAGTGGATGCACGGTTACGTATACGTAGACCTCAACAACGACAAGCAGTTCTCATTCAACGCTGACAGCGACGACCAGACTGGCACTGAGGTTGTATCTTACAGCTTCTACAGCGCTTCTAATGGTTCAACCGGTCTCAACTCTAAGGGCGAGACAGTAAGCAACAACTGCAACGTTAACCCGCTGCCTTCGTTCACAGCTCCTGCAGAGGAGGGTACATACCGCATCCGCTTCAAGGTAGACTGGAACAGCGTAGACGCTGGTGGTTGCGTTGTTTCTGGCAACAACATCCTCAACAACGGTGGTGGCATCTACGACGCTACTCTCGTGGTTAAGGACGTTACCGACGGCATCGACAGCATCAACGCTGAGGCTGCCAACGCAGAACTCTTCACTGTTGACGGCGTTAAGATCAGCAAGCTGCAGAAGGGTCTGAACATCGTTCGCACTGCTGACGGCAAGGTGAAGAAGGTTGTCATCAAGTAAATGACAAGGTTCGGTAGGTGTGACCCTTTGACGGCACATCCGCAGAACATAACATAAAGGGAAATCCCGGTTCCGAAAGAAGGAGCCGGGATTTTTTTAATACACCAGGTCATAAACAAACATAGGAGGCTATGGCGTCTCGCCGTGGCCACGCACCCACGAACGCAAGCTAATTGATTATCTTTTGTTTCTGACTATTTGTCAATGCTTTGTGACTGATTGTCTGAATAATCTGACTATTTGTCTATTTGTTTGATATTTAGCTTTACTGTTTAACAGCAAAGCCTCACGGTTGTGACGTTGGCATGCAAGTTGCATTAGGGATAGTGCAAACCGAAGGCGGAAGCCCGAGGGGAGCAAAGAAAAGATAAAACAACTAAAATATAATTGGAGGTTTTTGATATGTTACCAGTAATGAGAAATACTTGGATGCCTGAAGTTTTCAATGACTTTTTTGATACCGACTTCATGCCGCGTACAAATGCCACCGCACCAGCCATCAACGTTAAGGAGACCGAGCACGACTACACTGTAGAGCTTGCAGCCGCAGGAATGAAGAAGGGCGACTTCAACATTAACGTCGACGCCGATGGCAACCTTCACATCAAGATGGAGCATAAGGATGAGAAGAAGGACGAGAACAAGAAAGAACATTATCTCCGTCGCGAGTTCTCATACTCAAAGTTCGAGCAGACTCTTCTGCTTCCTGACGATGTAGACAAGGAGAAGATTGCAGCCAACGTCAATGACGGTGTGCTCACCATCGACCTTCCGAAGATTGAGAAGAAGGAAGAGAAGGCTTCACGTCAGATAGAGGTGAAATAATCGCAATGCGAAAACAGACCCTGCTTCAGTCAGGAAATGTATAGACACAAATAACCGTGGTCGGTTATGAATGGATAGGCATAGATAGCTGAATGAGTTAGGATAGTATAAGCAGATAATAAGCAGATAAGGTTGAATAATAATAGGTAGGGTTTGTTTTTACAACGACAAACGCAATAGACCACAAGAACGTACGGTTTTTGTGGTCTTTTTTTTGTAATTTTGCAGCCATACACAAATTTTACATCATTTAGCGATATGAAAAATTCAATCGACAATCTCTATCAGCTTGACGGTAGAGTGCCCATCGGGAAAGCTCTCCCGTTCGGTCTGCAGCACGTGCTGGCGATGTTCGTCAGCAACATTACGCCAATCATGATTCTTGCGGGAGCCGTGGGACTGGACAGCGCAGTCAGTGCCGCCCTTATTCAGAACTGTATGGTGATAGCCGGTATCGGTACGCTTGTGCAGCTTTATCCCGTCTGGCGTATCGGCTCGCGCCTTCCCATCGTCATGGGCATCTCCTTCACGTTCCTTTCGCTCGCCATCAGCCTTGCCGGCGCTTACGGTATGGGCACGCTTATCGGCGCTGTCATCATCGGCGGTCTTGTGGAAGGCTTCCTCGGACTCTTCGTCAAGTACTGGATAAAGCTTATTCCGCACGTAGTTTCAGCCACAGTGGTGACCGCCATCGGCTTCTCGCTGCTTCCCATTGGTGCCAATTCGTTTGCCGGTGGAGTGGGTGCAGCCGACTTCGGCAGCCTTAACAACTGGATTGTGGGTAGCGTTACGCTCCTTGCCTGCCTCCTTTGCCAGGTTTTCGCAAAGGGATTTCTCCGTTCTCTCTCCTTTCTCGTAGGTCTTGTGGTGGGCTATGTGTTGGCTTGCTGTCTGGGAATGGTCGACTTCAGTGGCATTGCAGGTCAGTCAATCATCGCCTTGCCTCGCCTCCTTCCCTTCACGCCGGAGTTTAATATCGGCGCCATCCTTTCCGTAGTGGCTGTCTATCTCGTCTCTGCAACTGAGACCATCGGCGACACTTCCGCCCTTTGCAACAGTGCCTTGCACCGCGATCCTGAGACAAAAGAGATGGGATCAGCCATTTGTTGTGATGGTTTCGTAAGTTCTGTGTCGGGTATTTTCGGTTGTACTCCAATCACATCGTTCAGCCAGAACGTAGGTCTTGCAGCCATTTCGGGCGTCGTAAACCGCTTTACCATCGCCATTGGAGCCGTTGTTATGATTCTCGGTGGCGTGTTCCCAGTAGTTGGATACGCCCTCACCACCATTCCGCAGGCCGTTCTCGGCGGTTGCACCATCATGATGTTCGGCAGCATTCTCTTCGCCGGATTCGGCATGATGGCACGTGCAGGCTTCTCTCAGCGCAACATGGTTATAGTAAGTCTGTCGCTCAGCATCGGTTTTGGCTTCACACAAGCCACCGGCATGTTTGCTATCTTCCCTGAGATTATCCGCACAGTCTTCGCCGAAAACTGCGTAGCAGTGGTGTTCCTCCTCGCCGTAATACTCAATCTGGTATTGCCCAAGAAGGATTTAGTGGAATAAGAAAAGCATAATAGATAGAATAATAAAAGCTTAAGAGGGTGTGCATTCCATGTTTTCTTTGCAGGAAATAAAAGCAAAGTAATACGGAATGCACACCCTCTTGTATTGTTACGCTTACATTATAGCGTCGATTTCGTCTTTGGTCAATCCCGTTGCATTGATTATCTGCTCAACCGGTATACCAATCTTCTTCAGATTTTTGGCTATGTCCATAGCCTTGTTATGCTCGCCCTCTGCTCGTCCTTCCGCACGTCCCTCAGCACGTCCTTGTTCAAGTCCCTCTGCACGGGCATTTCCGAGCACGTCGTTCTGAATCATTACGGCGTTTACATGCTCGTCGTATGCGTAGCGTTCGGCGTCGCTCATAGAGTAGTATTGGAGTTTCTCGCGTGCTTCGCGCAGACCCGGGGCTGTGGTCTTTTCGTTAATCACTCCTTCCTTGAGATAACGCATCCATTCTTCAAGCGGTGACTTTGCCACTTCGTTGAAGTTGTTCACACGCACAAGATAGTATGTGGGGAATATCTCTGCCGGGTATTTAGGCTTGATGACACCCTCCTCTTTAGTGCTGATGACAAGGTGGTCCTTGGTATGGACACCCACGAAATTGTTCTGCCCGATATACAGATAATCGGAGCCACGACCGAGGTCGAAGTAGAGAATGCTGATGGAATACACCTTCTTCACCTCCTGATAGGTGTTGCCGAGCTTTATGTGTTCGGTTATTGCTTTAGCCACACCGTAGAGGATACGTTCGAGATAATAAAGCTCGCTCGTATTCTGCACCTCCACAATGATAATCTCTCCCTTCGAGTTTTTGGCTTTGATATCCACGCGGTTGAACTTGTCGTCGGCAGATACTTGATTGCCTTCGCTTTCGAGAATCTCCATTATCTCCACCTTTTCGTTGAGGAAGACGGTAAGAAAACCCTCCAGCACGTCGAAGTTGGCCTTCTGACGCAACAGTCGCTTAATGGCCCAGTCAAATCGTATGCATCTATCTTTCAATGAATTCATATCGCTAAATGTTGAGTTAAGACTTTACTTTGCAAACTTACACAAAATACTTGAATGTCAGATATGTTTTTCTTAAATTTATCTTTTATTTGTTACGTATATCGGATTAATTATGTAAATTTGCTATATTAATAAAACTAAAACCTTACAATCTTATGGCAACATCCGAAATATTCATGCTCTTGGCACTTGTGTCTACGGGAATATTCCTCCTTCAGTTTGTCATTTCCATCTTCTTCGGAGGGCTTGACATCGACGTTGACGGCGACACAAACGTCGACTTCGACCTTGGCAGTCTGTTCTCCTTCAAGGGTCTAATCCACTTTCTTATCGGCTTCGGATGGACAAAGGTGCTGTTCGTCGGCGACGCATGGTATACGTACGCATTGGCTGTGGTGGTAGGAATGGTGTTTATGCTGGTGCTGTTCTATACCTACATGCTTGCTTTCCGCCTTCAGAACCTGCGCAAGCCCGAACCGCCCGTGAGCATAGTGGGTAGGGCAGGGCGCATCTACATCAATCAGGGCGACGGACGCTATACAGTCTTCGTCCTTCGTGACGGAGCCGAACGCGAACTTGACGTGGTGTCTGAGTCGGGACGTACGGACTATAAGACCGACGAGGTGGTTACGGTAAAGGAATACAGGGACAACAAGTACTTCATAGATTGACACGATAAGATAATACATAATTCTTAAATACATTATTTCTATAACATGGAAACAAACGTTCTTATTCTTGCCGCGGTGCTCGTAGTGGTGGTACTGCTTGGCATAATTGGCGTGTTATCGCGCTATCGTAAGTGTAAATCTGACGAGGTGCTCGTCGTTTACGGTAAGACCGGCGGCACAAAATCCGCCAAACTCTATCATGGTGGCGCTGCTTTCGTGTGGCCTATCATTCAGGGCTACGACTTCCTTTCGATGAAGCCGATGCAGATAGACTGTAAGCTTACGGGCGCCATCTCTGCCCAGAACATCCGTGTGGACGTTCCGACGACCATCACCGTAGCCATCAGCACCGACCCGGAGGTAATGCAGAACGCCGCAGAGCGTATGCTCGGACTCTCAATGGACGACAAGCAGAATCTCATTACTGACGTGGTATACGGTCAGATGCGTCTTGTAATCGCCGATATGACCATTGAGGAACTCAATTCTGACCGCGACAAGTTTCTTGCAAAGGTGAAGGACAATATCGATACGGAGCTGCGCAAGTTCGGTCTGTATCTGATGAACATCAACATCAGCGACATCCGCGACGCCGCCAACTATATCGTAAACCTGGGTAAGGAGGCAGAATCGAAGGCGCAGAACGAGGCTCAAGCCAACATAGAGGAGCAGGAGAAGCTGGGTGCAATCAAGATTGCCAATCAGATAAAGGAGCGCGAGACACGCGTGGCTGAAACCCGCAAGGACCAGGAAGTGGCTATCGCTGCTACGCGTAAGGAGCAGGAAATCAGCGTGGCTCAGACCGATAAGGAGCGCGTTTCGCAGGTGGCTCAGGCCAATGCAGAGAAGGAATCGCAGGTGGCTCGTGCCGAGGCAGAGAAGAACATCAATGTGGAGCAGGCCAATACTGCCAAGGAAAGCCGCATAGCAGAGCTTAATTCCGATATGGAGATAAAGCAGGCTGAGGCTAAGAAGAAGGCTGCCATAGGACGCAATGAGGCTCAGAAGGAGATAGCTCTCTCCAACGCTCAGCTTTCGGTAACGCAGGCCAATGCCGACAAGGAGGCCGGTGAGGCCTCAGCTCGCTCAGAGGCAGCCGTACAGACGGCACGTGAGAAGGCCCAGAAGGAGGTGGAGGAAGCCAAGGCAATGAAGGTGGAATCGTCTCTTAAGGCGGAAAAGATTGTGCCTGCAGAGGTGGCAAAGCAGGAGGCCATACTTCAGGCTGACGCCGTGGCAGAGAAGGTTATACGTGAGGCAGAGGCTAAGGCAAAGGCCACTCTCGCCCAGGCAGAGGCTGAAGCAAAGGCCATCCGCATGAAGCTTGAGGCTGAGGCAGAGGGTAAGAAGATGTCGCTCCTTGCTGAGGCTGACGGTTTCCAGGCCATGGTGAAGGCTGCCGAATCTAATCCTGCCATCGCCATCCAGTACAAGATGGTGGACCAGTGGAAGGAGATTGCAGGCGAGCAGGTCTAGGCATTCGAGAAGATGCAGCTCGGCAATGTCACCGTTTTCGACGGTGGCGACGGCGCAACAAGCAACTTCCTCAACTCGTTGGTGAAGACCGTAGCACCGAGTCTCGGCGTTCTCGACCAGCTTCCTATCGGCGAAACCGTAAAGAAAATCATCCATCCAGAGACGAAGGAAGACGATAAGACGGAGAAGAAATAACATTGCTTGCGTGAGCAAGACATAATAAAAACGGCAATTACACGAAGTCAAGGCTTCACGTAATTGCCGTTTTTCTGTTTATCTACTTATATTGTAGTTCTTAGTATAGAGTCTTGGGAGAGATGCGGAATGAGAAGGTGTAGTCCTTATATTCCACACGATGACCCTTGCGGGCACGTCCCCAATCGCTCCATGAGTCTACACCGCCGACACCAGCCTGCACGAGGTCGACGAAGAGGTTGGTGTACTGCGACTTTGGCAGCGACTGTGAGTGGCGCTGCTTCTTCTCCTTGCCTTCGTCCAGCGTGTAAAGGTCGTAGTGGAGGGCAGAAGCAGAGAAGAGTGCGTCGCTCTCGATGCGTAATCCGAAGCCGTTGTTGTCCTTGATGTTCCACCATCTGAGGTCGCTCATCGTACCCGTCTCCTGCGGACGAACGTACGGATAGAACAGCTGGTCTGCTGTGGCTTTATAGATGCCGACGTTCTGCGACAGCTTGCGGTCAGAATAGTTCTCCACCGGTCCGCGACCGTACCATTCAGCATTGTCCATTGCGTAAGGCAGGTTCATAATCATACCGAAGCGCATCATCTCAGGCATTTCAGCTCCCGGTGTGGTCTTCAGCGACTGTGTCACGTTGAGCGTGCCGTTCTCGGTAGCGCGGTAAGCGATGGTCAGATCAGCCTTTACCTCCGGCAGGTTGTATGTGGCAGTAACGGTCTTTGCCTTCTTGTCCACCTGCAGCGAAGTGAGCTTCATCTGCGGATTGCGCCATGCAGCGAACTTCTCCTGGACGTTAGCGCCCATGTCGTTGTCCGTCACGGCACGCCAGAAGTTAGGCTTCAGCGAACCGCCGTTGCCGAGCAGTGACTTTCCTCCCACCTCATACTTGGTGATGAAGCCCGTGGCACGGTCGAACGCCAGTGTGAAGTTCTCGGCAGCGAGCGTCACATTGGCTTCCTTCTTCTTGTCCGTCAGCTTCACAGCCTTGGTCTCTGCTGCTGTTATAGCAAGGTCAGTGCCCTTGAATTCTCGGATGGGCAGCTGCTGGTAAGCCACGATGTCGCCAGCCTTCTGCAGTCCCTCGTCCTTCTTAAGGCGATACTCCACGTTGAGCTGGATGTCCTTGGCGTCACTATATTCCTTGAGGTTATAGGGCAGAACCACGTCTGCTGAGGTCTGCGGCTTGATGTTCGGGAGATCGGCGATGGTGCCGTTCTGGCGCTCCACGCCGTCGGCTACGATTGCCCAAGAGAGCGATACGTTGTCAAGCGCACGGAAAAAGTTCTCGTTATACACGCTCACCTTCTTCTCTCCGGTGAGGTCCTTCGGAGAAGTCCAGATGTTCTGATATACGTAGCCAACCTCGTAAGCCTCGGGATTCGGCTTGCGGTCCGGCGAGATAAATCCGTTGCAGTTGAAGTTGTTGTCCGACGGGTCGTATGAGTTGAAGTCGCCGCCGTAGTTGTAAATCATGTTGCCGTCCTTGTCCTTGCCTCTCAGTCCCTGATCGACGAAGTCCCAGATAAAGCCGCCCTGATATGTAGGATACTTGCGTATGATGTCCCAATAGTCCTTCATGACGCCGCAAGAGTTGCCCATAGCGTGAGCATACTCGCAGTGGATCATCGGCTTGGTGTATTTCGGGTCCTTGGCATACTTTTCTGCAGCCTCTGGTGTAATATACATCTCGGCGTAGATGTCGGTGTTGTCGCCGAGGATGGCACGCTCCCAATGTACGGGACGGGTGGGGTCGAACTCGTTAATCCACTTCTTCACGTCTGAGAAGTTCTTCGAGTCGGCAGTCTCGTTACCCATCGACCAGTAGATTACCGACGGATGGTTATACTGGTTGTGCACGTTGTGCACGTTTCGTTCCATTATCGGTGTGGCGAAGAGTGGGGTGGTGGTGATGGCGTCCTTGTCGTAGAAGAAGCCGTGGCTCTCCTGGTTTGCCTCTGCGCAGACGTACAGACCGTACTCGTCGCAAAGGTCATAGAAGTAAGGATCGTCAGGATAGTGACATGTGCGGACGGCGTTGACGTTGAACTGCTTCATGAGCTTAACGTCCTCCACCATGCGCTCACGTGAGATGACGTATCCTCCGTCGGGGTCGATTTCGTGACGGTTAGCGCCCTTGATGAGCACAGGCTGACCGTTGACGAGAAGCTGACGATTCTTTATCTCCACTTTGCGGAAGCCCGTGCGTACGGGTACAGACTCTACGTCCTTGCCGTTCTGCTGCACAGTAACCACCACCTTGTAGAGGTTCGGAGTCTCGGCAGTCCACTTCAGCGGGTTCTCCACGTCAAACTTGACGGTGGCATTTATCTCTGCAACCTTCTTGCCAGCCTTCTTCTTCACCTTCGTGGTGTTGAGAATCTTGCGGCTTACGATGTCGCCGCCGGGAGCGATAAGGTCAATGACGAATTTGGCGTTGCCCTTACCCTTTACGTTTACGGCAAGTGTGCCGTTCTTATACTGTGCGTCGAGGTCCGGCGTTACGCGTACGTCGTCAATGTGTGCATTCTGCGAACGTGAGTAGAGGAAGCAGTCGCGAGCCACGCCTGAGAGACGCCAGAAGTCCTGGTCCTCCGAGTACGATCCGTCGCACCAGCGGAATGTCTGGAAAGCGAAGAGGTTGTCGCCCTTCTTGAGGTATGGGGTGATGTCAAATTCGGCTGCCGACTTCGAGTCCTCTGCATAACCTACGAACTTGCCGTTCACCCAGAGATAGATGTTGGATGTTACGCTTCCGAAATGTGCAATCACCTGACGACCGTCCCAAGAGTCGGGAATGTTGATGGTGCGACGGTATGATCCCACGTGGTTGTCCTTCACTGGCACTTCTGGCGGGTTGTCCTTGAAGTGTCCGCGCCATGCGAATCCTACGTTCACGTATTCCGCGTCGCCGTATCCGTTGACCTCCCAGATGCCGGGCACCTTCATGGTGTTCCACTTCGAGTCATCATATCCTTCCTTGAAGAAGTCGGTAGGACGCTGGTCGGCATTAGCCACCCAGTTGAATCTCCAGTCGCCCTCGATGGAGAGATAGTTTGCGGAAGCCTTGCGGTCTGCCTTGAGGGCAGCGTCGCGAGTTTCGTAAGCGAAGAATGAAGTGCGGATTGGGAAACGGTTTACGTTGTTCACGTACGTGTCGTGCCACTCTGTGAAAGTGGGTTGCACGGCTGTTTCGGCTGTCTGCGCCGCGTAGATGAAGCATGGTGACATGCCTGCCACGGCGAGAGTAAGTAACAGTTGTTTCATTTCAGAATATGTTGTTAGTTGAATATTCGGCTTAAAGTTTATTAGCGATATATCCTGCAAAGATACGCAAAATAGTCGGAATGATGGTCCGATGCATAGTTAAGAATTGTATTAAAGCATTTCCTTCTTGCCTAAAACATGTTCTTCATGTCTTCTTGTCAAAAACGTCTTAATGTCCACCATGCAAATATCGTACAAATGGTAAAAACTTGTTACAAAATAAAAATTGATTATAGAGTTCTGATTTGCTGTTTTTACGGTGTTCTGCTGTCTGAACGGCACCCACGCTTAACAATAGCGCCACTTTTATCATGCAATAGTGCCACTATTAGAGTGTAAAAGAGGCGCTATTGCATGATAAAAGTGGCGCTATTGGAGTGTAAAAGTGGCGCTATTGCAGCAAAAAACGGCTTGTTTGCGAGTCGAATTTCATAGAGATTCGTCAGGAAACCGCATAACACGCTGTGTTTAAGCACGTTGTCTCTAAGTGCTCAAAACTCAAGAATTTCGCACCAAAGATTTTGTTGTGCGCTCAGCTGGGAGTATTGAGCGTTAGAAATGCAAATATTGTATTCGGCGGAGCCGCCGAAGAATTAGAAAAGTTATCTATAGGGGGTGCTGAGTAGTTACATTACTTGCTTCACTTTTATTGATTCTCCTTGTTGATGAGATTCACCACAACTTTTACCATAACATCCTTCTCCTCGGTGCGGCTCTCTGCAATCATCAGCGTGAGGGCAACCAGGGTGTTGTCGGCTATGCGCTTGTGTCCGTCCTCGGCATAGAGCACGTGGTTGTTGTTGAGGAACCATAGGAATAGCATGGCGGCAATGCGCTTGTTGCCGTCGCTGAACGAATGGTTCTTGACAACAAGATAGAGTAGCATAGCTGCTTTCTCCTCTACGGACGGATAGAGTTCTTCGCCGCCGAAGGTCTGATAGATTTGTCCTATGCTGCTCTTGAACGAGTCGTCTTTTTCATTGGCAAACCATTGGCTTCCGCCGAACTTATCCTTGAGAGCGTTGATGGCTTCCATAGCATTGTCGTATGTGGCGCGGAACGGCTCTTCCTTGGTGGTCTGCTGGATGGAGAGCGACTGATAGTCGTAATGGTCGAGAGTGTCGAGGGCGTAGACATAGTCTGAGATGACATTGAACAGTCCGCCGTATTCGTCATTCGTTACTTTCTCCTGCATGCCGATGGCACGTGCCATGAGCCGCACCACGTCCTTAAGCTCGTTATATCGGTCGAGCTTTATCTGCTGATTGATGACGTATCCCTTTATGAGGTATTGCTTGAGGACAGTTGTGGCCCAACGACGGAATGCCGTAGCATTTTTGCTGTTCACTCTATATCCCACGGAAATAATCATATCAAGATTGTAGTATGGAATCTCACGAACTATCTGTCGTTCACCTTCAATTCGAACCTGTGCATTTTTTGCACAGGTTGAAAATTCTTCCAGCTCTTCTGACTTATATATATTGCGAATATGACGAACTATTGAAGTCCTATCTACTCCAAACAGCTCAGCCATCTGGCTCTGTGTCAGCCACACTGTCTCATTCTCCAGCTTCACATTCAGCTGGACGCTTCCGTCTTGCGAACGGTATATTTCTATTGAATTGTTCATATTGTCGATATAGTTAATTGTCTTTATTGCTTTATGTTAGTATATTCTGCGCTCTGCCCAGTCGCCGCGGTCCAGATTGCGGTAACCTATGGCTTCGGCTATGTGTTGCGACTGTACGTTTTCGGCTCCGGCGAGGTCGGCGATGGTGCGTGCCACTTTCAGGATGCGGTTATAGGCGCGGGCGGAGAGCGAGAACTTCTCCATAGCTGTGCGCAGGAGAGCGATGGACTGTTCGTCTGGTTCGGCAAACTGATGAATCATGCGCTCGGTCATCTGCGCGTTGCAGTGGATGCCGCGATATTCCTTGAAGCGTGCCGTCTGGATGTCGCGTGCCTTGATGACGCGCTCACGGATGGCTGCGCTCGGTTCGCCCGGCTCTGACTTCGAGATGTCCTTGAACGGTACGGGCGTTATCTCGCACTGGATGTCAATGCGGTCGAGCAGCGGTCCTGATATCTTGTTCATGTAGCGCTGAATCTGCCCCGTGGAACAGCAGCAGTTGTGCGTAGGGTCGTTGAAGTAGCCGCACGGGCATGGATTCATGGAAGCGATGAACATGAAGGAGCAGGGGAACTCTACGGTGTACTTGGATCGTGAGATGGTTATCTTGTGGTCTTCGAGCGGCTGGCGCAACACTTCGAGTGTCTTCTTGTTGAACTCGGGCAGTTCGTCTGCGAAGAGCACGCCGTTGTGAGCCAGCGATATTTCGCCGGGTTGCGGATTGATGCCGCCGCCGACCAACGCCACTTCGCTGATGGTGTGGTGCGGAGCGCGGAACGGGCGCTGCGATATGAGCGATGTGCCGCGCTGCAGCTTGCCCGCCACGCTGTGTATCTGTGTGGTTTCGAGGCTTTCGGCGAGCGACAACGGGGGAAGGATGGAAGGCAGACGCTTCGCCATCATCGACTTGCCTGAACCCGGAGGTCCCACCATGATGAGGTTGTGTCCGCCCGCTGCTGCCACTTCCAGCGCGCGTCTGACACTCTCCTGACCACGCACGTCGGCAAAGTCGAGGTCGAAGCTGTACTGCTGCTCGTAGAATTCGCGCCGTGTGTCGACGAAGGTCGGCTCGTATTCTGCTGCACCCGTTATAAGCTTGATGACGTCCATGATGTTGCTCATGCCATACACCTCCAAGTTGTTTACCACAGCCGCCTCGCGCTCGTTCTGCTTCGGCACAATCAGTCCCTTCAGTTTCTCCGCCCTCGCCTTTATGGCTATCGGGAGCGCACCCTTTATAGGTTGCAGCGTACCGTCCAGTCCCAGCTCGCCCACCATCATATATTGGTCGAGCGAGTTGCTGACAATGGCTCCGCTTGCCGACAGTATGGCAATGGCAAGCGGCAGGTCGAAGGAGCTTCCCTCCTTCCGAAGGTCAGCAGGAGCAAGGTTTATGGTGATGTCGCCGTGCGGAAACTTATATCCGTTGAACTGTAGAGCGGATGCAATGCGGTCGCGGCTCTCGCGTACAGCGGTGTCGCCCAGTCCGGTAAGGTGATACATGACGCCCGGCACGATGTTGACCTCCACTCTTACAGTGGTGATGTCAAGGCCGTTTACAGCAGCAGAATAAGTCTTTACGAGCATAATGGTTGGAAGGTTTAGAGGGTTAGTATATAAAGACAAAAGTAGCGGTTTTGGATGGATTGAACAAATAAAATGACAGAATATATAATCATAATAAATGAATAGCTGAATAAAAATCGCTATCTTTGCAAGATACAAAATAAATACAGTTTATGAGGACGACTTTAAGGTCAAGTTCACAAGACAAACATCCCGAACGTTATCCTCTTTTAATCAAACGTAACGAATTGGACAGAATATAATATAGCAATGGAAGAAGATTTCGATATACGACAGGAGCAGGCTGCGAAAGGCGAGAAAGACTTCGAGAACGCCCTGCGTCCGCTGCGCTTCGGCGACTTCAGTGGACAGCAGAAGGTGGTGGAGAATCTTGAGGTGTTCGTGGAAGCTGCCAAGTATCGCGGCGAACCGCTTGACCACACGCTCCTGCACGGCCCTCCAGGACTGGGCAAGACCACGCTCAGCAACATCATTGCCAACGAGCTTGGCGTGGGATTTAAGATTACAAGCGGACCCGTGCTTGACAAGCCCGGCGACCTTGCCGGCATCCTTACGTCGCTCGAGCCGCGTGACGTGCTCTTCATTGACGAGATTCACCGCCTATCGCCCGTGGTGGAGGAATATCTCTACTCGGCGATGGAGGACTATCGCATTGACATTATGATTGATAAAGGACCGTCAGCACGTTCCATTCAGATTGACCTCAATCCCTTCACGCTCGTCGGTGCAACCACGCGAAGCGGTCTGCTTACGGCTCCTTTGCGTGCACGTTTCGGCATCAATCTGCACCTTGAGTATTACGGACCGGAGACCTTGCAGCGCATCATCAAGCGCTCTTCCGCCATCATGAAGGTGCCCATCGACGACGATGCAGCCATTGAGATAGCCCGTCGCTCGCGCGGAACGCCCCGTATTGCCAACGCATTGCTGCGCCGCGTGCGCGACTTTGCCCAGGTGAAGGGCAACGGACGTATCGACCGCGACATCGCAAGACTCTCGCTTTCGGCGCTTAACATCGACCAGTACGGACTGGACGAGATTGACAACAAGATATTGCTCACCATCATCGATAAGTTTCGTGGCGGTCCCGTGGGCATCTCAACCATCGCTACAGCCATCGGCGAGGACACCGGCACCGTGGAGGAAGTCTACGAGCCGTACCTTATCATGGAGGGATTCATCAAGCGCACGCAGCGCGGACGTATGGTCACGCCGCTTGCATATCAGCATCTCGGACGACCGATGACGGGCTGCAACGCCGCCGAACCGACGCTCTTCGACTAAATCTCACACCTCATTATCGCTACACCCTTATGGAACAACTCCTGCATTATATCTGGAAACACCGCATTATGCCTCTCCACGAGCTCCGCACTACGGACGGACGACTCGTGGAGATAATCGATCCCGGTCTGCATAACCATCACTCTGGTCCCGATTTCTTCAATGCCAAGATTCGGCTTGACGGCACGTTGTGGGTGGGCAATGTGGAGATACACGAGCGCTCTGCCGACTGGTTTCTGCACGGACACGACCAGGATCCGGCTTACAACAATGTGGTGCTGCATATAGCTTCTACGATAGACATGGACGTCATGACCGCCGACGGCAGCCGTCCGCCGCAGATGGAGCTGCAGGTTCCGCCGCATGTGATGCAGAATTATCAGCGCCTTCTCGCTGACGACCGCTATCCGCCGTGCCGCGACACCGTCATGCTGCTGCCTTCGCTTGCCGTCCATTCATGGATGAGTGCGCTCGGAGCCGAACGTCTCAGCAGCAAGTGCGATGCCATTGATCAGCGTGTAAAGGCTGCGGGCGGGTCGTGGGAGCAGGCGTTCTTCGCCACTATAGCCCGCGGATTCGGTTTCGGAGTCAACAGCGAAGCTTTCGAGCTGTGGGCTTCCGGCTTGCCGTTCATGCAGGTGGCGCACCATCGAGACGATCCGTTTCAGGTGGAAACTCTCTTCCTTGGCTATGCAGGACTGCTTGACGATGACGCCATGAACGACAAGCAGCGTGCTTTGGCGCTTGCCGACCCTTACTTCGTCCGTCTGCAACGCGAATGGAAATACCTTGCACATAAGTTTCATCTCGTCTCCATGACACGCCATACGTGGCGCTTCATGCGTCTGCGTCCTCAGAACTTCCCTTACATCCGCCTCTCACAGCTCGCCACGCTCTATTGTTCGCGGCGTGCCGACCTGAGCAACATCGTGGCTTGTGCCACGCTTGACGACGTTCGCAAGGCGCTGCAGACCGAAGCCGGCGACTACTGGCGCACGCATTACACCTTCGGAAAGGAGAGTGCCGAGTCAGCCAAGCGTCTCTCATCATCCTCCATAGACGTCATAATCATCAATGCTGTGGTGTCGATGCTCCACGCCTACGGACGCCATCGTCAGGACGAACGGCTCATAGCGCGTGCCGCAGAGTTTCTCGAGGCTCTGCCCCCAGAGGACAACACCCACATCCGTCTATGGCGCGAGTGTGGTATTTCTGCCGATAACGCAGCCGACACGCAGTCGCTCATACAGCTGCATAATCGCTATTGCGAGCGCAAGGACTGCCTCAGATGCAGGTTCGGATATTACAGTATGAAGAGAATATGAGAGTTAGGAATTAGAAGTTGTGATCATTTTGACAATAAAGTAACGAAATAATAGAAAAAAGTGGATAGATATAGGCATAAGTAAAATAAAAAAGCTACTTTTGCATTATTACTAACAATCTAAACCACGACTATTATGAAAATCAAGTATCTCAAAGTGTCGGTGATGTTACTCGCCGCTACGTTACTCACCAGCTCGTGTGTAGGTTCGTTCTCGCTTTTCAACAGACTTGCGAAATGGAATACTCATGCCACAGGTTCGAAGTTCCTCAACGAAATCATCTTTATCATCATCTCGCCCGCCTATGCAGTATGCTGCGTGGCCGACGCACTTGTGCTCAATACCATAGAGTTCTGGTCGGGTAGCAATCCGATGGCACAGAACATCGGCAAGACTCAGAACGTCACCGGTAAGGACGGACTCATCTATGCTGTCACAACATTGAAGGACGGTTATGAGGTGAAGAGCCCGAAGGGAGAAGTGGTGAAGTTCCTCTATGACCAGCAGACCGATTCGTGGTCGCAGGTGCAGAACGGAAAGAAGACCGAGATATTCCGCTTCAACGACGACGGCACCATCCAAGCCAACCTTCAGGACGGACGCCACATCACAGTAACACCCGATGAGGCAGGTCTCTTCGAGGTGAACATGGCACAGTACGGTGCATCGTTCTATGCAATGCGATAATTTCTTAGTTTGCCAACTATATTCGTTAATATATAATTAGGGTGTATCATGATTGAAGTAGCTTCAGTCTTGATACACCCTAATTTTTTCTTATTAGTCCAATCTTTTATCAGCCCAGCTTCTCTATTTCTTCTTTAGAAAGTCCGGTGTAAGTGGCTATCTTGTCAACAGACTCTCCCATTCCGAGCATCATTTTAGCGAGGCGTTGTCTTTCTTCGTTAACACCTTGCGCTTTTCCTTGTTCTATTCCTTGTTCCAGTCCTTGTTCCAGTCCTTGTTCTAATCCTTGTTTTATTCCTTGTTCTATTCCTTGTTCCAGTCCAAGTCTCATTCCTTCATCGCGTGCATTACCGAGCACGTCGTTTTGTATCATCACGGCGTTGATATGCTCGTCATAGGCATAGCGTTCTGCGTCCGTCATCGAGTAGTATAGTAGTTTCTTTCTTGCTTCCTGCAGTCCGGGTGCGGTGGTGTCGTCTTTTATGATGCCATTCTTCAGATACGCCACCCATTCCTCGAGTGGTGTAACAGCCACCTTGTTAAATTCATTTACACGCACGAGGATATACTCCGGGAAGATTTCCGAAGGACTTTTCTTCACGATGGTTCCTTTCTCCTTACTGCTGACCATCAGTTGGTCGTGTGTATGTACGCCGATAAACTTGTTTTGTCCGACGTACAGATAGTCAGCACCCTTTCCGAGGTCGAAATATAGAATGCTGATGGAGTAGACCTTCTTCACCTCCTTGTATGTATCTCCGAGATTTATATGCTCCGTGATGGCCTTTGCCACTCCGTAGAGTATTCGCTCTAAATAATAAAGCTCGCTCGTGTTCTGTACCTCCACGATTATAATCTCGCCCTTTGAGTTCTTCGCTTTGATATCCACGCGGTTGAACTTGTCGTCCTCAGCCTTTTGGTTGCCTTCGCTTTCGAGAATCTCCAGTATCTCCACCTTTTCGTTCAGAAACACGGTAAGAAATCCTTCGAGTACGTCGAAGTTGGCCTTTTGTCGTAGCAGGCGTTTGATAGCCCAGTCAAAGCGTATGTATTTATCATTCAGTGTACCCATATCTCATATATATGTTATGTTCAGAGTTTCTTCTGCAAACTTACATAAAATAGTTTAGAAAACATCCATATAATTCGTCTTTTTTGTGTAAGTTTGCATTCAGAAATACAACATAAGCCGTTAAAGCCTAATTGTTTAGCTAACACTATTACAAATCATTGAATAATTATTCTTATCATTTTTATTTATGACAAAAAAACATCTACACATGCTGCACTCTTCCGTTGTTGCCCTCGCCGTTGCGATGACAGCAGCAAATGCGCAGGCAGCGACGTCCGTAAGCAAGCCGGGAATGGCACAGCTGGGCGCTAACGCCGCACGGACTGCCACGGCAAACTTCCTCAGTCCGTTGAAGGCAGCGGCACGCGCCGCATCGCGCGACCTATGGGGCTATATGTATTATGCCAATGCTTGGCCTACGGCAAGTCAGGAGTACGGATTCATGGCTTTCGATGCTGCCACCGCTTCCAACTTCCGCGACTTGCGTACAGAAGAGGAACGCAACATGCTTCCTAACGGAGGTTCTTCTCTCTATAACGGTAAGTATAATCTTATCAACTATAAGAAGAACGGCAATTCGCTCGCAATCACTCACTATTGCCTCGACACCGAGAGCAATTGGCACTCCGAGTTCGCCCCCGAGCAGGTGACGTCAATGTCGCTTCTTGCCACGGAGACAGCCACAAGCCAGCTGACGGGAAAGGTGTACGGACAGTTCTACACCAGCGACATGAGCAGCTTTGAGTTTGGTGTTATCGACTATGACAAGATGGAGCGCACAGCCATTGCGCCGTCCACACACAAGTATGTGGCTATGGGTGTCAGTTCAGAAGAGCGCGTTTATGCCGTTGCCACAGACGGATTTCTTTACGAGATAGACACCAAGACGGGCGAAGAGACCAAGATAGGTCCTACAGGAGTCTACGTAGCGCCTTCGTCAGAGAAGAGTTTCGGACAGAGTGGCGAGATTGATCAGGACGACGACACCTTCTATTGGGCTTCGTTCGACGCCAATAAGCACGGCGCTCTCTACACCGTCGACCTCAAGACCGGACTTGCCACACTCGTGGCAGACTTCCCCCACAACGAGCTATTCTACGGTCTGGCTGTTCCTGAAGCCACACCGGACGCTGCCGCTCCTGCCACACCGACTATCTCAGTCAGCTTTAACGGCGCTTCCACGACCGGACAGATATCCATCGTGGCTCCTTCCAAGACATACGGCGGATCTGCACTTACGGGCAATGTGGACTACGTGGTTCACGCCGGCACACAGCAGGTTCTCAACGGAACGATGAAGGCAGGATCGACATCCTCGTATACCATCACCGTTCCCGAGGGTATGAACTACATCACCGTGACGCTCTCTAACGCCGCAGGCAAGAGCAAGAAGACTTCCACGTCCGTATTCGTGGGCTACGACCAGCCCAAGCAGGTGTCGTTCGCACGTCTCAAGATTGACGAATCGACGGGCAAGTCCACAGTTACATGGGGAGCGCCCTGCGGAACGCTCAACGGAGGCTATCTCGGAGCACTCAAGTATGACGTCGTTCGCTATCCTGACGGCAAGACAGTGGCAAGCGGAACAAGCGCCACGACATTCTCAGAGACCTTTACAGACCGTCAGCTGCGCAACTACTACTACGGCATTACGCCCGTAAACGGTACGAAGCGCGGTGAGGAGCGCCGCACACCTGCCGTGCGTTTCGGCGACAACATCGAGCCTCCTTACCACGAATCGTTCGACACGGAGAACGACTTCGACCTCTATACTGTACTCGATGCCAACAGCGACAAATACACTTGGTCATGGCACGAGAAGAATATGTGCGCACAGTATGAGTCGACCGACGCCAAGAAGACAGCCGACGACTGGCTCTTCACTCCTCCCGTACAGCTGCGCGCCAACCATTCTTACACCGTTCGCTTCAATGCACGCAACTCAATGTCGCTCTATGCAGAGTATGTTGAGGCCAAGTGGGGCAACGCAGCCACTGTGGCAGGAATGACCAACGTGGTGGCTCCTGAGACAAAGCTCACAGACAGCAACGACGCAAAGACGCTGGAGACAACGTTCAACGTGTCAAAGGACCAGATATTCTATCTCGGCATCCACGCCATCAGCAAGGCTGGAACCGGCAAGATCTTCGTTGACGATATAGAGATACTCGACAACGGCGTGCTCAACGGACCGGCTGCTGTGGAGGACTTCACCGTCACTCCCGATCCGAACGCAGCGCTCCGCGCCACCGTTTCGTTCCGTCTCCCTGAGAAGAACGTGGCTGGCAACACCGTCGGCGCCATCACCAAGACCATCGTAACACGCGACGGACAGACCGTTAAGGAGTTCGGTGCTGGCAAGGCTGGTCAGACTCTAACGTGCGAGGATGCATCGCCCGTAGCCGGATTCAACAACTACACCGTTACAGCATATACTTCCGCAGGAGCCGGTACACCTGCCATCGTTTCGCAGTACGTCGGTCTTGACGTTCCTTCTGTGCCCACCGGACTGAAGGTTAATGACAAGCAAAGCTCCGTAAACCTCACTTGGGACAAGGCTTCTGCACGCGGCACTAACGGCGGCGCAGTCATCACGGACGACGTAACGTTCAATGTTTATCGTGCTCGCTCCAACGGTGGCGTGACCAACCTGCAGCTCCTCCATTCGCCTAAGGACAACACCTACAGCGACAACATCTCCACAACGGAGGGCGCACAGCAGCTCCGTCTCTATGCTGTCTCTGCAAAGAACGACAAGGGCGAGAGCACACCGCTTCTCTCACCGGCTGTCATCACCGGCGCTGCTTACCAGCTCCCGTTCCGTTCTGGCTTCACCACAGAGGCTGGCGCACCGCTCTGGTGGTCGCTTACCGCTGACGAAGAGAACGGCTTGGGATTCCTCCAGAACACGCAGACATCTTCTGACGGCGACAACAACTGCCTCGCTTTCACGTCATACAAGAACGGAGGCACAGCCGACATCAGCTCGGGCAAGATTGCTCTTGGTGGTGTTGCAAAGCCCATCGTGACGTTCAATCACAGTGGAACAGCCGACAAGGACATCGTTCTCGACGTATATGCTTCCACACCCGACGGCACACAGACGCTCATCGGAACCGTTGACTATAACAATGTATCCGGTAAGGCAGACGATTGGCACCGCACATCATTCAGCATTCCTGCTGCAATGGCGTCAGAGCCTTACGTCATCATCACCTTCAAAGCCACCGCATCACTCTACGGCATCCTCAAGTTGGACGACGTTTGCGTGCGCAATACTTACACCAACGACCTCTCCGTGGCTCTCTCTGCACCTTCAGAAATCCATCGTGGCGTAAAGACTCCGGTAAGCGTAATCGTCACCAACAGCGGCGAAAAAGCATCTTCGGGTTACACCGTCACCCTGACTTCCGGCAACAAGGAGCTGTTCTCGCAGAAGGTAAGCGAGGCATTGCAGCCTCTTGCTGAGAAGACATTCAAGGCAGACATCGTCAGTCCGGTGACAAGCCGTTCTGAGAAGATGAATCTTAAGGCTACGGTAACGTACGACGCTGACGAATATAAGGCTGATAATACGGCTTACGCTGAGGCTAAGGTCATCGATTCCAACGTGCCGATGCCTGCATCGTTCAGCTCGTCAAAGGACGCTGCTGCCAACAAGCTCACCATGACATGGAGCACTCCGAAGGCTGTCAACAAGCGCGTGACAGAAGACTTCGAGCAGTACGACAGCTGGGCCATCAATCAGTTCGGCGATTGGACCACATACACCGGCAAGAAGGGTAACACCACGGGCGGCTGGTGGGCAACATACGGTATGCCGTTCCCGCACGAGTGCGAGAACTATACGTACATCGTGTTCAATCCCGAAGCTATCCAGCCGGGCATCACTTCGCAGAACTCGTCCATCGCTCCCCGCAGTGGTGAGAAGTGCCTGATGTCTATGTATAGCCGTGACGGCAGAACATACTACAATACTGACGACTGGCTGATTTCTCCGATGCTTTCAGGTGAGGCACAGACCGTACTCTTCTGGGCAAACAACGGACAGCCTGACATGATGAACATCCGCTATCCGCAGACCATAGAGGTGCTCTATTCGGACAAGACAGCCGACCATGCCGACTTCCAGACTGTGTCTAAGTTTACGCAGTCAGGCGGTAAGTGGAATTCGTTCACAGCCGAACTCCCCGACGGTGCCAACTACTTCGCCATCCGCTGCACCACAAAGGAGGCTGACGCATTCTGTCTGCTCCTTGACGACGTCTATTATTATGCCGGATACGGCAAGCTGAAGGGATATAATGTATATCGCAACGACGAGTTGGTGGCTACGCTTCCTGCCGATGCCACATCCACAACCGTGACCTACGACCCGAATGCTGAGGCTACACGTTACAGCGTTTCTGCCGTATACGCAGGTGGTGAGTCGACTGCAGCATACGACGATGCTTGCCAGACCGACATCCATAACGTCACCGTCGACGCCCAGCATCCCGCCGATGTCTACACAGTGGACGGACGTATCGTACGCAAGAACGCCACATCACTCGCACAGCTCCCGAAGGGCATCTACGTAGTGAATGGCAAGAAGGTTGTAAAGAAATAGCCTTAACTAACTAATTATAAGAAAACGCCTGCAAAGCCAAATGGGTTTTGCAGGCGTTTTCTTGTTCTATCTGATCATCATTCTCGTTAGGTTTTCCTCGCTGAAAGTCTCCCTTGCCACAGCCTGAATCTCCTCTGCCGTGAGCGTGTCGATGCGTTCGCAGAGCGCCGTCACGTCCTTCAGCCAGCCGTAATGGAGGAATGTCTTGGCAAAGTCGAGCGCGAAAGCCTCCCTCGAATCACACGCTATACCAATCTGTCCGCGTATCTGCTTCTTCGCAGCTCTCAGCACAGCGTTGCTCAGCGGCTTCTCCATCACCTTGTCAAGCTCGCGGCGGACAAGGCGCAGACAGCGGCGGACGTTCTTCGGATCGCAACCGAAGTAGACCGCCCACAGTCCGGTGTCAGAATAGCTCTGCGTCATGCTTTCCACCGTATAGACTAAGGCGTTCCTCTCTCGCAGCGATACGTTGAGCCTTGCCGTCATGCCCGGTCCGCCGAGGATGTTGTTAAGGAAGTAGAGAGCTATGCGGCGCTTGTCCCTGATGCCGTACGAACGGGTGCCGAGCATCACGTGAGCGAGGTGCGTGTCCATGTGCTTCTCCAAGGTTTGCGCCACGTAGGGTGGGAGAGTGGCGCCCTCGGCAGCCTCCTTTATGCGTCGTTCCACGATGGGCAAAACCGGTGCTGTGCCCGCCGGCAATGCGCAGGCACGCTCCAACAGCTTCACCAGCCGACCGAAGTCTACGTCGCCATACGCGAAGAACACGCAGTTCTCCGGGCGGTAATAACGCTCGGTGAAGCGCTTTGCGTCCGCCGTTGTGTAAGTTCGCAGCTGGTCAGCCGACCCCAGGATGTTGTGTCCGAGGGGATGTCCTTTGTATATGGCGTTCTCGAAGAGGTCATAGACGAGTTCGGAAGGCGAGTCGTTATAACTCTCAATCTCGTCGATTATCACCTCCACCTCCTTGTCAATCTCCGCTTGGGGATACGTACTGTTAAAGACGATGTCGGTAAGCAGGTCCACGGCACGATCGATGTCGTCCTTAAGCACGGCGGCATGATAGACCGTCTCCTCCTTGTTGGTGAAGGCGTTGAGGTCGCCGCCCACACTCTCCAGATAGCCGAGAATCTTCATCGAGCCACGTCGCTCGGTGCCCTTGAAGGTCATGTGTTCGCAGAAGTGCGCCATTCCCTCCTCCCGTCCCGCCATTTCGTCGCGCGTTCCGGCTGCCACGGCATACCCGCAGTATACCACGGGTGAGCTGCTTGGAAGATGTATTACACGCAGACCAGACGCCAGCGTGTGTGTATTGTATTTCGTCATGCTGCAAAGTTACACTTTTCGTAAGACACCCGAGCAAGGGTTATGCAGTTTTATCAACTTTCAACTCTCAATTCTCAACTTGATTGTTGTTTGATGTTACGTATTTACCCATTTTTGGTCAATAAGTCATATTTAAGATATATTGTCTTATTAATGTCTAAAAACAGGAAACTTTAGTGTTTTAAAAAGTTTCACAACCGCATTTTTTATATAACTTTGCGCCATTGACAACATGTAATTATTATTAAAAAAAGTATTAAGATGATGACACTAATAAGAAAGGCTGCCATTGCAGCCATCGCCTTATTGCTCATGCCGTTGACGGCAAGTGCAGACGGCAACTTCGTGCTTTTCAAGTACGGCAACTTCGACACATGGGTAACACGTCAGATACATGAGTCGGCTGTGATAGGCGGAAACAAGAAGACGCTCTACGAGATAGGCCCCTCACGCGCCCTTACCGGCAACAATCCGTACACCAATCTCGGCGGTTCGCCGTGGGGAACCAGCAACGTCATGGCTAAGGTGATGGGCGTTGTCAAGACCAACAACTCCGTTTATCGCGACCATCACGGCTCGGGACATTGCGCCAAGATGATGACCCACATCGAGACTTGCCGCGTCCTTGGCATGATGAACATCAAGGTGTTGGCGGCTGGAAGCATATTCCTCGGCGACATGAAAGAGCCTATCACCGGAACGAAGGACGGTCCCAAGGCGCTCAACTTCGGCATTCCCTTCACGCATCGTCCCAAGGCGCTGCGCTATGACTATCGTGTGCAGGTGCCCGGAAACGCCAACCGCATAAAACAGACCGGCTTCTCCAAGCCCACTACGGTGGCAGGAAAGGACTGCTGCATAACCGTGCTCTTCCTCCAGAAGCGCCACGAGGACGCCCATGGCAACATCACAGCCAAGCGTGTCGGAACGCTTGTCGTAAAGTATAGCAAGACCACGGGCAAGTGGATAGACGGTGCCACGTACGAAATACATTACGGCAACATCACGCACAAGCCTTTCTATGACGCTTCCACAATGGGACTGCGCTCCACGGATTACGCCCGCAACTCCAAGGGCAAGAGCGTTCTCGTGAGAGAAACGGGCTGGGCTGACGCTGGCGAGACGCCCTCACACCTCGTATTGCAGTTCTCTTCCAGCCACGGCGGAGCCTATGTCGGCACCGTGGGCAACACCTTCTGGGTGGACAACGTAGGACTGGTGTATTAACTAAACTATTCTTTAGACAATGAAGCCAATCATACCCCTGCTTCTCTCCCTGCTTTTCCCAACGGGAATATCGGCGCAGCAGAAAGACATATACGTCGACACTACGGCTACGGCAATGCCCATGACGCTTGTCGCAGCCGACACAGCCGTGCATACGCAGCCAGCTGCTGACCAGCTGCCGCAGAAGAAGCGCAGTCTGATGACTCGATTTCTCGACTATTTCAACGACGCCAACAAGGAGAAGAAGAACCGTCGGTTCGACTTCAGTATTATCGGCGGACCGCATTACAGCACGGACACCAAGCTTGGCATAGGTCTGGTGGCTGCCGGACTCTATCGTTCCAACCCGCAGGACACGCTCCAGCCGCCAAGCAACGTGTCGCTCTTCGGCGACGTGTCTACCGTCGGATTCTATATGCTCGGCATCCGTGGCACGCATATCTTCCCCGGCGACAAGCAGCGCATCGACTACACCACTTACTTCTATTCCTTCCCGACCGACTTCTGGGGAATGGGATATGCCAACGGCGACAACGATGACAACTGCAGCGACATGAAACGATGGCAGGCGCAGATGAAGGCGAGCTGGCTGTTCCAGACCGCCGACCGGCTGTTCATAGGTCCGACGCTCTCCATCGACTACATCGAAGGCAGAAACATAGAGCGCCCCGAGCTGTTAGAAGGCCAGCGCACGAAGACGTTCAATCTGGGTGTGGGCGTGACGCTCCTCTACGATACGCGTGACAATCTCACGGCTCCCCATTCGGGCGTTTATCTCTCGCTTATGGAATTGGCTCGTCCGCATTTTTTCGGCAATCATTATGCCTTCTCCACTACCGACCTCCGTGCAAGCGGATACATACCCGTGTGGAAGGGAGCGACTCTCGCTGCCGACTGCCGCGCCACCATCAACATCGGCAATCCTTCGTGGGGCATGATGGCTCTCCTCGGCAACAGCTATTCAATGCGAGGCTATTACGAGGGACGTTATCGCGACAAGAACAAGATAGAGGCAACCATAGAGCTTCGTCAGCACGTATGGCGACGCAACGGTGTCGTGGCGTGGGCTGGAGCAGGTACGGTGTTTCCCAAGTTTGCAGACCTCAGAATGAAGCATGTCCTGCCCAACTTCGGTGTGGGCTATCGTTGGGAATTCAAGAAGAACGTGAATGTCCGACTCGACTACGGATTCGGCAAGCACGGACAGAAAGGATTCATATTCAATATCAACGAGGCTTTTTAGGGCTTGTTTAGTTAGAAGTTGAGAGAGTTGAAAGTTGAGAGTTGAGAGAGTTGAGAGTTGATAATTGAGAGTTGAGAGTTATGATTTGTCTTTTTTTAGATAATATATTGCTTGTGATATAGCTTAAAAAGGTAATCATAACTCTCAACTCTCAATTATCAACTCTCAACAAAATAAGCTCTCAACTCTAAATTATCAACTCTCAACAAAATAAGCTCTCAACTAAATAAATTCTCAACTTTCAACTCTCAATAGTATGACCAAATATCACAATAACGGGTTCACGACCTTTCTCCGTCGTCTGCTTTCGCCCCGCTTTCTTTATTTCTATGCGGTGCTCTCCCTTGCCGTGCCCAACGTGGCGCTGTGCTTCACGGAGCGCATGCCGTTCATGGCTTGCCTTGCCAACGTGCTGTTGCCGTTGGGTGTTTACGGCGGGCTGATGGCGTTGTCGCGCAAGACGGGATGCCAGGTGTGGCGCGTCTTCCTGCTTATCTTCTTCGCCGCTTTCCAGCTGGTGCTGATTTATCTTTACGGACGAGGAGTGATAGCCGTAGACATGTTCCTTAATCTTGTGACTTCCAATCCCGGCGAGATGCTCGAACTGCTTGACAATCTGGTGCCTGCCGTGGCTGGTGTTGTGGTGCTTTACGTGCCTCTCCTCATCCTTGCCTCCTTCTCATGGGCGCGTCATCTCAAGGCAGAGGCGGCGTTCTGCCGTGCCATGCGCCGTGCTGCGCTGTGGTGTATGGCGGCTGGAGCCGTGGTGGCAGGACTCTCTTACGTGATGTATCCGAAGGGTGAAGACCGTCCTTTCACATATCGTGCAGAAGACCACATGTTCCCCGTCAACGTGTTTTATAATCTCGGACTTGCCGTGGAGCAGAGCAGTCTGTCTGCCAACTATAAGGAACGTGTGGCGGATTTCCGCTTCGATGCCAAGTCAGACCATCCCGCCGACTCTGCCGAAGTGTATGTCCTCGTCATCGGTGAGACCGCACGTGCCGCCAACTTCCAGCTCTACGGCTATCACAAACCCACCAATCCGCTGCTTTCACGCACGGAAGGACTGACGGTTTTCTCGCATACCATGTCACAGTCGAACACCACTCACAAGAGTGTTCCGATGCTTCTCTCTGCCGCTTCCGCTGCCGACCATGATAGATTGTACGACGAGAAGAGCATCATTACGGCGTTCCGTGAGGCTGGATTCCACACCACGTTCGTCTCCAATCAGTTGCCCAACCATTCTTACATCGACTTCTTCGGCAGCGAAGCGGACGACTGCGTGTTCATTCGTGAGGACGAGACGGAGGCAAAGGAAGGCTCTGAGGATGTGGTTGCGGCTACGAGCGACGAGCAACTCCTCCCTTACGTGAAGCGTATACTGGATAAGAAGCGCACCAAGGAACTCATTGTGCTTCATACATACGGCTCGCACTTCAACTATCGCGACCGTTATCCGCAGAGCGAAGCCCGCTTCCTTCCCGACACTCCGACGGAGGCAAAGGCAAAGAACCGTCGCTCTCTTATAAACGCTTACGACAACACCATACTGCAGACCGACCGCCTTCTGGCTTCCATCATCGGTATGTTGCGCAATCGTGGTTGCGCAGCAGCTATGATCTACACCTCTGACCACGGCGAGAACATCTTCGACGACCAGCGCCTGCGCTTCCTCCACGCCTCGCCCGTGCCCTCTGCTTACGACCTCAACGTGCCGCTTCTCGTATGGACATCGGAGCAGTACAGTCGTGACCACAGCGCCATAACCGCCGCCCTCCACGCCAATCGCAATAAGGACGTGGAGACCAGCGTAAGCCTTTTCCCCACATTGATGTCGATGGCTGGCATATCATCGCCGCGCACCGCCGCTCTGACGCCGCGCTCCCTGACCACCGCTGGCTACAAAGCGCCGCGCCACCGCCTCTATCTCGACGACCATAACCGCGCCGTGACCCTGCGTCAGGCAGGAATGGATGAGTTTGACTTCGAGAAGATGAAGGAATGGGGGATGGCGGACGACGGCTGCCGTCCGCTATGCAAATATTGTCCCAAGAGTAAAAACCTGTTACAAAATAAAAATTGATTCTAGAGTTCCCGTTTGCTGTTTTTACGGTGTTTTGCTGTGCAAACGGCACCAATGCTTAACAA
>OLSD01000666.1_pt1 | contig 32566 bp, 30 predicted proteins | sample 1672211 | NCBI WGS metagenome assembly OLSD01 (sample SAMEA3136659, study PRJEB25190) | human gut metagenome | reverse complement strand
CCTGCCCGTTCTCCGTTTCGCTTACTCGTCCACAGGACGCGCTCAACTCCGAACCCCATAGACAAACCCCCGTTTTCAGGTTTATAATTATATATGATCTTAGGAAACGAGGTATATTTTTCATGCTCAGGCTCACAACGGATAAAAAGATAGACATTATGGCTGCGAAGAACGCTCCGTCCGCGCGCTGCAAAAGCGGGGACACGGTGCTGTTTGAAACGCTGGATTGCTACGATTGCTCCGTCACGCGGCAGGGCGAGCGGCTCAAGATAGACCGCATGCATAACCCCGCCACGGGCCCGCTGTTCATTGAGGGCGCGGAGGTCGGCGACGCGCTGAAGGTTGAGATAATTAAAATAACCACGCGCGACTGGGGCGCAATGGGAACGTCTTTCGGCGAATTCGGCTTCAAAAACGTGCAGGGCAGCGATCATTCCATGCATGTTTACGATATTAAGGATGGCGTGGTAAGGGCCGGCGGGTTTGATATCCCCGTTGACAATATGATAGGCGTTATAGGCGTTGCCCCCGCGGGCGAAGGCGTGCTCACCGTTACCCCCGGCGCGCACGGCGGAAACATGGACTGCCGCCGCATACGCGAGGGCGCGACCATCTATTTCCCCGTTGCGGCTGAAGGCGCGCTCCTCTCCATGGGCGATCTTCACGCGCTGATGGGCGACGGCGAGGTTTTCGGCTACGGGCTTGAGGTCAGCGGAGAGGTCACCGTCCGCGTAACCGCAGTAAAGGGCATGAAGCTTGAGCAGCCCCTGCTCATAGAAGGCGGCGACGCAATGACCGTTGCCAGCGGCGAAACCATGCAGGAGGCGACCGAGAAGGCGCTTGAATCCATGTATCATCTGCTCAGGCAATGCGGCCAGGCTGAGGGCGAGGCCGGCATACTTATGAGCATGGTGTGCAATATTGCGCTGTGCCAAATGGTAAACCCGCTCTTCACCGTGCGCGCCGAAATGCCCGCGCATATGCTTGAAAAGGTGATAAAGGGCTGATACAGCAAAAACGGGGGGTATAAGCGGGGACGCATATACAATAGGCGGCGGAGAGAGTCTGTTCTCCTTCGTAATAACATGGGCAGATTCCGGGAATCCGATTTATGTCGGATTATTCGATGCCGACAACGGGGAAACATATTTAATTCCGCTTGAAGGCGGAACAGGCGCCTTCGATGCCGATCTATCGCGTATTCCGCGCGGCAGCTACTATGTTATTGTACTCCATCAGGGAAAATATGAGGCCGACATTACAGGCTCCGTTTCATATTGCTTCAAGTAACGGATAGAAAACTCTATGGACACAAACCAAGCCGTAAACACAATACGCGAAAAGCTTTTTGCGCTGAAGGATGAAAAATACGCGTCCTTCAGCGCGTCCCTTGTGCCGAACGTGGAGCGGGAGCGGTTCATTGGCGTGCGCACGCCGCAGCTGAGGGCGCTTGCAAAGGAGCTTTGCGGCACGGAGGAGGCGCACCTTTTCACGGCGGCGCTTCCGCATTATTATCAGGAGGAGAACTGCCTGCAAGGCTTCCTTGCGGAGCGGATAAAGGACGAGGGCGAGCTTTACGCCGCGCTGGACGCATTCCTGCCGCACGTTACCAACTGGGCCGTGTGCGACCTGATATCGCCCGCGCTCTTCAAAAAGCGCCCGGCAAGCCTTATGCCCAAAATAGACGAATGGCTTAAATCGCGCGACGTATACGCGGTGCGCTTCGGGTTAGGCATGCTTATGGCGCATTATTTGGACGCGCCGTATTTTACGGAGGAAGTGCTCGGGCGCGCGGCGGGCGTTACGAGCGATGAATACTATCTTAAAATGATGGTGGCGTGGCTGTTTGCAACGGCGCTTGCCAAGCAATACGACGCGGCGCTGCCGTACATAAAGAACCGCCGCCTTGACGCATGGACGCACAACAAGGCCATACAGAAGGCCATAGAAAGCCGCCGCGTGACGGATGAACACAAGGCGCAGCTCAGAACGCTGAAAATAAAATGAACCGCACTTAGCCGGAGCTAACTCCGGCTTTTTTTATTTGCATGGAGCGCGGGGAAATTGTGAACAAAAATGGGAGTGTGTTGCGGCTGTAATTATAATGAAGTATAATAAAAACACAAGCATTCAATGCCGCATGAAACGGCGGATTTTATTGTGTTTTGCGGCTAAAGCAAGCCGCGCCGTATTGATTGAACTGTACTTTGGCAAAAAGGAACATAATAACGGAGCGAATATATTTCCCATGTATCATAAATTGCAGAATTGTGATATAAGCAAGGGATATATTTAACCCAAATCACCACCACACAACCGGAAAGGAGCGACGACATGAAAAACAAAGGAACAAGATGGATGACAGCGCTTTTGGCCGCCGCTTTACTGCTTACGGCTGTGCCGTGCGCGTATGCTCAGGGCGCGCCGGCCTTGCAGGAGATGGAGGTTACGGCTAAAAGGCTGAAGGTAAGGCATTATCCCGGGGTTGACGATGTGCCCGTGGTTACGGAGCTGAAGCGGGGCGACAGGGTGACGCTGCTTGGCATAAGCGGCAAATGGTCGTATGTAAAATGGGGCAACGGGGGCCATGACGAGCAGGGCTATGTATTTTCGCGCCACATAAAGCCCGCGGGCGCGCTGCTGTATTTTGCAACGGAGGAGGTCAATGTCCGCAGCGAGGCAAATTCAAGCTCCCGCATACTGGGCGTTTTGCAGGCGGGCGAGGCCGTGAAATTCATCAAAAAGGCAAAGGGCTGGGTTCAGGTTGAATACAACGGCGCAAGCGGCTTTGTTTACGGCAAGTATCTTACCAAAAACCGCGCAAAAAGCTACTTGGGAAGCCGCCTGGCGCAGGAGCTTGGCAGGAACAACATAAAGGATATTGAATATATGCACGGCGGCAGAGCGGGTATCCACGGCATTCAAAGCAGCGCGGATAAGCCCGTGCTTGCCGTAGCATACGGCCTTAAAACGGCGTATAGGGAGAACTTCATGCGGGTCATGGTATACGAATACGCCACGGAAGCGGAGGCGGTGCAGGTTCGCCGCGCAGTCCTTGCGCAGGAGGGCACACCGGGCTGGCATACCGTATATTTCCAAAAAGGGAACACGGTTTGCACGCTTGACTGGAGCTATGGGGAAAGAACCACGGATAGGGAAGAGCGGCTTTATCAGCACGCCTTCGACACGCTGAGCGCGGCCTACGGGGAATTTATACCCAAGAATTAAAAAGCGGAGAGGCTTCCTCCGCGTATAATCCCCCCGCAGGGCTTGGGCGGGGCGGGCTCACGGTTATCCGATAGCATTGCGCCCATATGAAGCCGGGCGGGTACTTATAATCATTAAAAGGAGGTAATATTTATATGGAGAAAGCAACATCCATTCCGCGGATAGGAAGCAAGCTGAGAAAAAACATTTTAAGAATGCCCGAAGCCGTTTTTCAAGCCAGCGGCATAGTTATAAACGGGCGCAGGATAAAGAGCTGCGTTTTTACGACGGATTTGGCAATTATACGCAACTGCGACGCCGACGCCGTGTTCGCCGTTTACCCGTTTACGCCGCAGCAGGTGATAAGCGACGCAATAATCAAGGCCTCCTACATACCCGTTTTCTGCGGGGTAGGCGGCGGAACAACACAGGGACTGCGCACGGTTTCGCTGGCAAAGGACGTTGAAATGCAGGGCGCGATGGGCGTTGTGCTCAACGCCCCCATATCCAACCCCAATATGCTTGCCGTGTCCATGGCCATTGATATACCCGTTGTGGCAACGGTTACAAGAATGGATACGGATATTCGGGCGCGTCTTGACGCGGGCGCATCAATTCTTAACGTAGCCTGTGCCGACCGCACGGCGGACATTGTGCGCAAAATACGCAAAGGGTTCCCCGATGTGCCCATAATTGCATCCGGCGGCAAAACGAACGAAACCATAAGCCGAACAATAGAGGCCGGCGCAAACGCAATAACCTACACCCCGCCCTCCACGCAGGAGCTGTTCAAGCAGATAATGGCGGGGTACAGGGACGAATAATAAATAAAGGAAACGGACGCGGGCCGCGAAAGCTGTGTTTTCCCCAAGGTTAATAGTTTGTTCACTTGTATTGGGCGCATATTGCATTATAATGGAAGTATACTAAAGCCATAAGGCCAAGGTAGAGAAATAATACCGTAAGGGAGGATTGAACCATGAAAACACGTAAGCTGATCTGCTTCGCACTCGCCGCGGTAATGATGCTGTGCGCCGTGCCCGCCCTGGCGGCGGGAAATAGCGGCTGGGGCACCACGCCGCAGTATGTACCCGAAAGTGCGCTTGAAATGACCCTTTCAAGCAATATGTTGACGCTCGCCAACACCACGCTGAGCATAACGTTCACCAACAAATCCAAGCTCACCAACTATTCCTTCGGCGATTCATTCTCGCTGGAGGTGGCAAGGGACGGCCGCTGGGTTCCGGCCGCCAATTACAGCGGAAGCTATCCCTACTGGGGATATACGCTTGCGCCGGGCAAGAGCGTAAGCGTGAATCTGAGCCTTGCAGGATACGACCTGAGCAAGGGCGCACTCTATCGCCTGGGCAAAAGCGTTTATGACGAAAGGTGCAGAATAAGCGAAACGGTATATGCCGAATTCTATTATGACAAGAATTACGGCAGCGGCTGGAGCGGCGGCTGGAGCGGCCCCTCAACGCCCTCTAACCCCTCAACGCCGAACTATGGCTACTATGAATACCGCTATGCCACGGAGCGCGTGAACGTGCGCACCGGCCCCAGCACCAAGTACAGCGTTATAGGCGTGCTTGAAGCGGGCGAGCAGGTAAAGCTGATAGGCTACAGCGGCAAGTGGTCGCAGGTGATATACCGCGGCCAGGTGGCGTATGTATTCACCAAGTATCTTGGCAAAAACGCGCCCTCGTACCCGTCCGTACCCACTCCGCCTTCACAGGGCTGGGGAACCAGGCTTTACACCACCACCAACCTTAACCTGCGCAAAGGGCCCGGCACCAAGTACGGCATAATAGGAACGCTCAGGGTCGGCACAGCCGTCACCTTCGTTGAAAAGAGCGGCAACTGGAGCAAGGTAGTCTGCGGCGATTACACGGGCTATGTGTTCACCAAGTACCTGACCAGCACCGCCCCCATGGGCTACGCCCCCGGCTACGGCTGGACGAACGGCTACTATTACCCCGGCTATTCCGGCAGCACGACCCCGCCCTCGGGCTATGTCCCCGGCGTGGGCCTGTTCGTCCCCGGCACAAGCAGCGGCTACGGCTGGAGATAAGAATAAGGGAGAATAAGCAAGCAATGAAAAGAGCCCCAATGGGGCTCTTTTCGGTCGGGGGAAAGCCAAAAGGCTCCACCGCTTGCGGGTGAGCTGTCTGTGAACGATAGTGAACAGACTGAGGGGGAATACCTCACGGCACTTGGCTTCTTTGAGCCATTCCCCTTTTGGCACTTCGTGCCACTTTCCCCGCAAGCGGGGACAGCTTTTGGGTTGGAGCTTGTACCGCACCCAAAAGGCTCCCTGTCGAGGGAGCTGTCGAGCCGTAGGCGAGACTGAGGGGTTGACGCAAACAAGAGCAGTCCCGATGCAATCCCTCCGTCTTTTGCTTCGCAAAATCCACCTCCCTCGACAGGGAGGCTTAATATGAGAGCCTGTAAATACGCCCAAAAGGCTCCCCGAACGGGGAGCTGGCAAACCGAAGGTTTGACTGAGGGGTTGACGCAAACAAGAGCAGTCTCGATGCAACCCCTCCGTCTGCTCGCTTTGCTCGCATCCACCTCCCCTTTCAGGGCAGGCTAATGGTCGCGCCGACTGAGCGAGTTAACCACAAATTTCCCCACGAAAAAAGGAGCGTTTGCCGCTCCCCTTTCAGAATGCATCACACCGGAAGGTTTGTATTTGTCTGCCGCTACGCGAAAAGGCTTTTCGCTGCGAACGGATCAGCGCTGTGTATCGCTACTTTATCGGCAGGCGCGACGGAGCTGCTAACGGCCGCCGCAATGAACAGCAGCATGAATATGCAGCCAAGGAATATCAGTCTTTTCTTCAAAAGCTTCATCGCTTTTACCTTCAAAAAAGTATTTTTGCGGCGATTAGAGTACTCTAACCAAGAAGTATAATATCATATCGGTTTGCTTTTGTCAACACGGATAATGATGTAATAATTCGGGTAGCCAAATCGCCGCAAACGTGATACCATACGCATAGCGCTTTTGACGAAGGAGAAATGATAATATGATAAATTCAAAGCCCGTAGTGTGCGTTACCGGCAGCACCAACAACGCCGTGTTTCCCGATGCCGCGCGCGAGATACAGATATCCATGGCCTATTGCGACGCGATATACGGCGCGGGCGGCGTGCCGGTGGTCGGGGCGGAGCATGGGGCGGAGGAGCTGAGCGAGCTTTGCGACGCGCTTCTGCTCACGGGCGGCAGGGATGTTGAACCCAGCCTTTACGGCGAAGAGGTGCTCAACGACAGCGTAAAGACAGACCCGCCGCGCACGGAGTTCGAGTTGGCTCTTATACGCGAATTTATGGCGCGCAAGAAGCCGATAATGTGCATTTGCCGCGGCGTGCAGATGCTCAACGTGGCCCTCGGTGGCACGCTCTATCAGGATTTGGTGGAGCAATGTGGCTATGTGCATAGCGATAAGGACATTCGCCACTATGTCTATGCCGAGCCGGGCAGCATACTGCATGAGCTTTTCGGCGAGAAGTTCAAAACCAACAGCACCCATCATCAGGCCATAAAGCAGCTTGCTCCCGGCCTGAAGGCCACCGCGCATTCGATAGAGGGTATTGTTGAGGCATTCGAGCACGAATCCCTGCCCATATTCGGCACCCAGTTCCACCCCGAGCGCCTAAGCGGCAAATATAACGACGGCCGCACGCCGGACTTCACCCCGCTGTTCAGGCGCTTCATAGCCAACGCAAAGGCGTGTGCGGAAAGGGAATAATGGACAGAGTTTTCAAGCTGATACAAAAGGAGCAGGAGCGGCAGAACAGCACGATAGAGCTTATAGCATCGGAAAACTTTGTGTCCGAAAATGTGCTGAAGGCCGCCGGAAGCTGCCTTACCAATAAATATGCCGAAGGATACCCAGGCAGGCGCTATTACGGCGGCTGCGAGGTTGTGGATGAGCTGGAGGAATACTGCCGGCAGAAGTGGCGGCAGGTGTTTGCGATGGATTATCACGTCAATGTGCAGCCGCTGAGCGGTACCCACGCGAACATGACGGCCTACGCGGCGCTGCTGCGGCCCGGGGATACTATACTTAGCCTTGATTTGCAGATGGGCGGGCATATAAGCCACGGTTTGCCCATAAGCATGACTGGCAAGCTTTATAACATAGAGCATTACGGCCTTGACGGCAGGGGCTATATAGATATGGGCAGCGTGGAGGATATGGCAAAAAAGACGCGGCCCAAGCTGATAATAGCAGGCGCGTCGGCATACAGCCGAATTATCGATTTTGAACGCTTTGCGTGCATAGCGCATGAAAACGGCGCGCTGCTCATGGCGGACATTGCGCACATAGCCGGCCTTGTGGCGGCGGGGGAGCATCCTTCGCCATTTGGTCATGCCGATATTATTACCACCACAACGCATAAAACGCTGCGCGGGATACGCTCCGCATTGATATTCTGCAAGCCGGAATATGCAAAGAAGGTGGACAGCGCGCTGTTCCCGGGCATGGCGGGCGGTCCGCATATGCACACAATAGCCGCAAAGGCCGTGACGGCGGAGGAGGCGCTTACGCCTGAATTCCGTGCATACATACGCCGCGTGGTGGAAAACAGCCGCGCTATGGCGGCGGAGTTTACGCGCATGGGTTACGAGGTTGTGACTGGCGGCACGGATAACCACATGTTCCTTTTGGACTTCACCCGCACCCATCCCACCATAACCGGACAAATGGTTCAGCAGGCGCTGGACAGCCGCGCCATAACGCTGAACAAAAACAGCGTCCCCGGAGAAAAACGCAGCCCCATGCAGACCTCCGGCGTGCGCATAGGCACCGCCGCGATGACCACGAAGGGCTTCGGCAGGGACGACTTCATAGCCGTGGCGCACAGGATAGACGAAATAATTGCCTCCCTTCCGCGCGAATAAAAGCCGCACATAGACTAAGATAATAAAACCCGCCCCGTAGTGTTTCACGTGAAACATGGCGGGGCGGGGCTTTATATATGGATGAAAATGATGCAGGAGGGATTCTACGGAAAAATTGGATATGATATTATATGACTTATGCTGAAAAACGAGTTGACTTTCCCCGTATGATGTGTTATATGTTTCATATATGTTATATATACTTATATAGAGCAAGGAAGATCGTTAGATGCGAGTATTGAATCAGCTGGACTATGAAAACATTTTATATCCAACGTCATTAGTTAAAGGAGAACAGCCGGCCGAGCCGTATCCTTCGGTGGCTAAGGCAGGATGTGGGCTGATATGCGCGTGCATGTTGGTCGGCATTCTGACGGATAAACAGCTTGAGCCACAGGAAGCAGTACGCATTTCCGTAAGGGCGGGAGCAAACCATTTTGGCACGGATATGCCAATATTTGCTAAAGAAATTGCAGAACGGTACGGCCTGGAGCTCTCAAGCGGATCGTCAAAGGAAGAACTGATGAACGGTCTGCATGCCGGGGCGGTTGCCATTATTCATGCCGGTAAACCAAAAGGATTGTTTTCGGATGGTGGTCATTTTGTATTAGCTGCTAAGGCAGAGGGAGAAAATATATATATTATTGACCCATCTTTTAAGCAGGAAAAGTATGATAAAGACTATAGGCAAGGACTTTTTACAATGGAGCCGCCGTATATTGTGGTCTCTGCTGATAATGTGATGGATCAAATAAAATATAGAATGCCGTCATGGTATCTGTTCCGCAAGCACAATAAATAACATATAGTAATATATGTAAATATAGCTTATTAAAAACCTCGCTAAAATAGGAGCGGGGTTTTTATTTCTATGAGCACCAAAATACCTATTGACAATAATACATAATAGGACATATAATGAGGTCAATTCCTTCTTTAAACAAAAAAACCTGATGGAGGATCAAATGTTATGAGGATTAGCGGACATGAATTTGCAAGGATGTGCGATGCGACATTGACCGGTGCGGTCGCCACACATCAGGAAATGCTGGAAATGATAAAACAGGCAAAGAAGTATCACTTTTATTCTGTTATAGGTCAGCGCTGCTATTTGGATGAAATGGTTGAAAAACTCAAAGGTACCGATGTTCTGGTAGGCGCGGGCTGCAGCAATATAACCGGAGCGGACCCGGCAGAGGTAAAGGCCAACTTTGCCAAGTGGCATCTGGCTCACGGAGCACAGGAAATAGAAAACATAATGAATATAAGCGCGTTTAAGTCCGGACTTGATGACATGGTTGTGCGTGATGTTCGGGCTGTTCGTGACGCTATCGGCCCGAATGTTGTTTATAAATGCATTTTGGAAGTATGTTATCTGAATGATGATGAAATACGCCATGCGTGCGAGCTGCTTATAGAAGGCGGTGTTGATTATGTGAAAACCTCTACGGGTAAGGCGGGGCCTGCCACGCTGCACCATGTTGAGGTTATGTCAGAGGCATGCAAGGGAAGGGCTAAGATAAAAGCGGCGGGAGGAATAAGAAGCATAGAAACCGTTGAAAGAATGCTTGATCTTGGCGTTGAACGTTTCGGCGTTGGTCTTGAAAGCGCCGTAAAGATAATAGAGGAAGCAAATTCCAAATAAGTGATTACGCGGAGGCAGCCATGGCCAAATATCTTTTGACACATGATTTGGGAACATCTTCCGACAAGGCTACACTGTATGCAGCCAATGGAGAATTGTTAGCCCATAGCGAACAAAGCTATCCTGTGTACTATGCAGAGGGAGGCATCTTTGCGGAGCAAGATGCAGTGGACTGGTGGAATGCCTTTTGCAACAATAACCGAATATTGCTGAAAGATAGGAATCCGGGCGATGTGGCAGCCGTAGCCATATCCGGACAGATGATGGCCTGTTTGCCGGTGAATAAACAGGGCATACCGCTGCGAAGGTGCATGATATGGGCGGACGGAAGAGCCGGCAAAGAGAACGAACGTATTGAGTCTGTTGTAGGCAAGGATAGATTTTATTCCATCACCGGCAATGCGCCAAGCGCCAATTATACTGCACCCAAGGTGCTTTATCTTAAAGAACATGAGCCTGCGGTATTCGAAGCAGCGTATAAATTCATTCAACCTAAAGACTATATAAACCTAAGACTAACAGGCAGCTTCTTTACGGACGCTTCCGATGCGGGGCATACTCATCTCTATAACATTTTCAGCGGTCAATGGTCAGATGAGATTCTGCAGGCTGTAGGACTGGCGCAGAACAAGCTGCCGGAGGTCGTTTGGGCGGGCACGCCGATAGGTAATGTGCTTGATTCTGTCGCTGAGGAGTGTGCCCTTTTGCCCGGAACACTCGTTGTACAGGGTGCAGGGGACGGGCGGGCAGCGATGCTTGGTGCGGGTATACTCGAAAAGGGCGAAGCTTATGTTTGCCTTGGAACATCAAGCTGGCTTTCGGCAGCAACGGATAAAGCAAATATGGATGCTCACAGCGGGCTTTATAAGGGGCTGTCGCTGAGAAAGGGCTACTATATAAATGGCGGAACCATGCAGGCTGGCGGATTGAGCTATGATTGGTATATAAAAAATCTGTGCTGTGACAATCCCTCATATGCTGAAATGGAAAAGCAAATTACATCCGTATCACCGGGTGCGGACGGCATGCTGTATATGCCATATATACTGGGCGAACGTGCGCCGTATTTTGATACGGGAGCAAAAGGGGCGTTCCTCGGGTTAAAAGCAACGCATACGCGTGCACATATGAGCCGAAGCGTTATGGAAGGCGTAGCATTGCATTTGGCTATAATCCTTAACAGGATGGAAAAACTGGATGCTGTTGATTCCGTGCGCATAGTTGGCGGCGGGGCAAAAAGCGCGGCATGGCGCCAGATACTGGCAGATGTATTCCAAAAAAGCATTATAAAAACAAATGTGGATCTGAACGCAGGCAGCTTGGGCACAGCAGTATTGGCCGGCGTTGGGGCGGGTATTTTTTCCGACATATCGGTAGTAAAGGAATTTCATAAAACAGAAGCCATAAGTGAGCCGGATTTACGGACGAAAGGCATGTATGAAGAGCTGCGCTGCATGTTGGAGGAAGCATACCATGCCTTAAAAAATGTAAACGGTAAGCTATCAAGCCTGAGTGCAATACAAGGAAAGGAATAACGAAAATGGAAAACGAAGGATTGCAGTTCCTGTATTTATCCGAACCGGACATGCTTGAAGCCGGTGTGCTGGATATGAAACAGTGTGTCCGCACGATGGAGGATATGTTCCTCTTAGCCGGTAAAGGCGATTACATCATGGGTGGGCCTAAGGGAAACTCCCATGGAATTATGCTTTGGTATCCGGAAAACCCCGCATTTGAGGGCATGCCCAAAGCCGGCCCCGATCGCCGTTATATGGTAATGCCTGCCTATCTCGGAGGGCGTTTTCACGTTACAGGCCAGAAATGGTATGGGTCAAATGTTGAAAACATAAAAAAGGGCATGCCGCGCTCAATACTTATGTTTTCATTGAATGATGCGGATACCGGCGCGCCAATGGCGATAATGTCCGCCAATCTGCTTTCCGCTGCCAGAACAGGCGCGGTACCAGGCGTTGCGGCCAAATATCTCAAAAGCGCATCAGCCGAAAACATTGCCGTAATAGGGTGCGGGGTTATCAACCATGCCTGCACCATGGCCATTGCTGAAGGTATGGGCAGAATAAATAAGGTTTATTTATATGATATAAATAAAGATAGGGCAATATCATTCCAACAGGATATGGAAAAGGAATTTGTTGCGGAATATGAGATTTGCGACTCGCTTGAGGAGGCGCTGCGGTATGCGGACGTTATAAGCGTCGCAACAGCCGGAAAGGTTAAGGTGCATATTACGCCCGAAATGCTTAAGCCCGGTGCATTGCTTACTATAACGGGGACGGCCGAATTGCCTGACGAAATGTATCTTAAAAACAGAGTTGCCGTTGACAACTGGCAGATGCATCTTGATTACCTTGAAGAAGGGAAAATGCATGAGAAAGGGCTTGAATCCATAAAGGATTGGGCATCATCATATGATATGCTGATGCTTTACGATAAGGGAATTTTGAAAGAGGATAATATTGTTAGCCTTGGCGATGTGGTTGCCGGTACGGCGGCGCCAAGGAAGAGCGATGATGACAAACTGTTGCTTGTTGTGGGCGGACTCCCGATAGAGGATGTGGCATGGGGGTATGACCTTTACAATAAGGCCCTTGAGAAGGGGCTGGGACAAAAGCTGAAAATATGGGATAAACCCCATTGGCACTGAAAGGAGGAACTAAAAAATGGATCGTTTAATTCTGGAGGACATGATTTGGCCGGAGGTGGCAGAGGTGCTGCCTGAAATAAAGGTGGCGCTTATACCCGTAGGTTCATGCGAACAGCATGGCCCGAACACTACGTTTGTGACCGATACCGTAAGGGCATACCGCATTGCCAAGCTTCTTGCCGGCCGCTGCGGGCATAAGGTGATATGCTTCCCGCCTATAACGTACGGTATCTCTTCACACCATATGGATTTCCCATGCTCTGCAACGCTGCGCGTAAGCACGCTTACCGCCGTGCTTGTAGATACCGCGCTTTCCGCTGTACACTACGGCATTGATAAGGTGCTGTTCGTGAATGCTCATGGCGGCAATAAGCCCTGCCTCATGTCTGCTGTGCAGATACTTAAGCAAGAGCATGACGTTACCGCATTCTGGACTCCGGTTGGCTCAGAACTGCTTGAAGGCGGCATACAGAAATATTTCCCCGGTATTCAGCCGGGCAATTTCGGGCATGCCTGCGAAATGGAAACCGCGCAATGTATGTATTTGAGGCCGGATATAGTGCGCGAGCACAGAGAAAAAGGCATTAATCAGACCAGCATATTTACTGATAGGACGGCATTTGTACCGGGCGGCGGACAGGGCGTTTGGAACTGGAAGCATGATGTTACGCTTAACGGTGCGCTGGGCGATGCCCGTAAAGCCACCGCTGAAATAGGCGAGGCTATGACAAATGAAGTGCTGGATTATCTGGAGAGACTTGTTGATAAGATAATCGACTATAAACCTACCCCTGAAAAGCTGTTCAAATAAGGAGGAATGACAATGTCTACTAAGCGATTGTTTTCACTTATACTGGCCGTTGCCATGCTTGCGGCTATTGTTGCCGGATGCACCAATCAGAATGGAGCGCCGATAAGCAGCCCACCGGCGGAAGAAACGGCTGCACCCGTACAGTCTGAACAACCAACGCAGAGCGAAGAGCCTCAGCAGGTTTCCGCTACTGGCAAAGGTACGTTGACGTTTGCCCGTACCGAGTCCATTGCCACGCTTAATCCGCATATGTATACGTCAGATATAGAGAGCTGCTGTATTGAATATACCGGTGCGGCCCTGTACGGATATTTCTATAACGATGACAAGTCCGGCGTATCCCTGCGCGCCTGCATAGCCGATGGCGAGCCCATAAAGATGAACGATAACGGCACCGTTTGGCAAATAAAGATATCGCCCGATGCCCGCTGGGCAAACGGAGAAGCCATTACAGCTGACGATTTTATGTATTCTTTCAAAATGCTGCTCGACCCTAAGCTGGTTAACGGCCGCGGCGGCGCATTCGCGGAGGACTATATAAAGATACTCAATGCCAAGGCTTACTATACGCAGACCGAAGTAGAAGGCGCTGTACCTACGTGGGAGGATGTAGGCATCAAAAAGGTGGATGATATGACAATAGAAATAACCACCTCCATTGCGCAGGATGCGACTGAGGTGATGAGCCACCTTGCGTATGCCTGGACGGTTCCCGTATATGAGGAAATGTATGAATCCCTTATGAATTCCGATCGTACGGCAACCACATATGGCACCGATATAGACAAGGTTGTCTGCTCCGGTGCATTTACCTATAACGCATGGGAAAGGGATGCCGAAATAAGCTTTAAGAAGAATCCTGAATATATCAAGCAGGATATGATTCAGATTGAAAAGCTGGTAATGAAGATAATCCCCGACAGAGGGACTCAGCTTCAGATGTTTGAAGCAGGCGAGCTGGACTATGTTGAACTTAATTCTTCCCAGTTTAAGGATTATGAAGAGGATCCCCGCGTGCTTTACTCGCCCAGCATATATGTAAAGTATATGCCGGTAAACGTAAACAACCCCGATAATCCTATTCTTTCCGATGTGAACTTCCGCAAGGCGCTGTTCTTGGCCGTAGATCGTGAGTCCATTGCAAAGCTGCTGAACGCAAAGCCGGCTAATTACCTTATTTCCAGCCGCTTCCTGGCCGATGTTACCACCGGTGAGTCTTACCGCAACAGCAAGCAGGGCAGCGCTATCCCCGATGACCATAACGGATATGATCCTGAGCAGGCTGTGGCTTTGTTTGAACAGGCGCTTGCGGCCGCAGGACAGGACAAGGTGACTATTACCCTGACTTACCGAAACGACGACGCGGATATGACTGCCATCGCTGAAACATTGCAGAGCAGCTGGCCCGCTATATTTGGCGCCGACCGCTTTGAACTGGTGCTGAACGGCTTGCCCACAAGCCAGTCCAATGATCAGATACGCGCCGCAAAGACCGATCCCACATCGTTTGATCTTGGTTTTGCCGGGTGGTCTACCAATGAACTGGCTCCCTGGAACGGACTTAAAGTATATGGCAGCGCATGGGCTAACCGCTATGATACCTTTACATCCGAACGTTACGATGAGCTCTGGACGCTGGCCAATAGCAGCGAAGAACGCTTTGACCATGAAAAGAGATTGGGTTACGTTGCGGAAATGGAAAGCATATGGCTTGATAACGTGTCCGGTATTCCTGTAATAGAGCTTATTGATAAGACTCTTAAAGCGGATCGTGTTCAGTTGGCCGCGGATCAGTGGGTTAACCGCGTTGGCTTTGGCTGGATCTATGCTTCTGTAACAGATGCCGAATAAAACCCGGTTTATCCGGTGCGGGGGCTCTCTTGCAGCAAGGAGAGCCCTGCGCAATGTTTGTCCAAATCATGAAAGGAGTCCCATGCTATGGCCCGCTATGTGATGCAAAGACTTCTGGCCATGCTGCTTACATTATTCATTATTGTAACCGTGGCTTTTTTAGTCATTCGTCTTATGCCAAGCTCCATTTACGACGATCCCACCATATCAGCCGAAGTGTTGGATATGATCCAGGCAAAATACCATTTGGATAGGCCGCTCATTGAGCAGTACGGAATTTTTATGAAGAATGTTCTTCTCAAGGGCGACTGGGGCATATCTATGAAAATACAGCCCAATATACCCGTATTTCAGGTGCTGGGCGGAAAGGTGCCGCTTACTCTTTTTATCAATTTGGTATCTCTGCTTGCATCAATACCCATAGGGCTGGTGTTTGGCGCATTCGCGGCAATAAAAAAGAATACAATGACGGATCACGGGATATCTCTTTTTGTTATTCTTTTCATTTCAATACCGTCGTTTATCTATGCTACGCTTCTGCAATATTTTGCCGCATACAAATTCGACTGGTTCCCTATAACCTATACCGTATCCGATATGGCGTCGGTTAAATATCTTTCGCTTTTTTTGCCAACGCTTTCGCTTGCTCTGGACCCTATGGCAAAGGTTGCGCGTTATATGAGGGCTGAACTGATAGAATCATTGAATTCCGAGTATATACTGCTCGCAAGAACCAAGGGGTTCACGCGGTCAAAGGCTATTTTTCGCCATGCAATACGAAACTCATGCATTCCGGTGCTCAATATAGTAGTGCCTATGTTTGCAAACGTGCTTGGCGGTTCGCTTGTTGTGGAGAGCATATTTGCCATTCCGGGCATGGGAAGCCTGATGATCAAGTCAATAAATGCAAACGATCATTATCTTACCATTGCTATTTTGCTGATTTATTCATTGGTATCACTGATGACGGTGCTTGTAGTTGATTTGTTATACGCCGTAATAGACCCGAGAGTTCGCATGGGAGGAAAGAAGCAGTGAGGATATTCAAAGCCACGGATCCCGAATACCTTTCCCTCAAAAGAGAGGACTTCAAGCTTCACACGAGGGAAGAGGAGATACACGACGCTAAATTTGAAACAAAACCGGTAGGCTTCTTTAAGGATGCAATGCTGCGGTTTGGCAAGAATACGGCATCTATAATTGCGTTCGCCATAATATGCATAATAGTTATCCTATCGGCGTTTGGGCCTATGATGAACGAATATGGGTATAACGATCAGGATTTAGATAGGGCAAATCTTCCCGCGCGCATTAAGGGGTGCGAAGGCATAAATCTGCTGAATGGTTCAACCGTACTTAAAAACCGCCGTAAGGATAAATTGGATAATACGGAAAAATACCCGGAAGGCTGCATATTGGACGTATTTAATGAAACTGTTGTTAATGGCGTTGAAATGTGCGATATACGTATAGATACTTATATTTATTCCGGCTATGGAGACGATTATTTCTGGTTCGGAACGGATTATCTTGGCCGCGATCTTTGGACACGCGTGTGGCGGGGGTGCAGAATATCGCTTATAATCGCATTCGCTGCCGTTTTAACCAATGTAGGGTTCGGCGTAATATATGGCTCTATCGCCGGCTATTATGGCGGCATGACAGACATGGTGATGATGCGCTTTGCGGAAATAGTTCAGGCGTTTCCAAACATTGTTGTTATGACGTTGTTCATTATGTATTTTGGAAATGGACTTTTTGCGATTATAATGGCGCTTGTTGTACGCGACTGGGTTGGCACGGCAACGCTTATCAGGGCGCAGTTTTATCGTTTTAAGGATAGTGAATATGTGCTTGCGGCACGCACTCTTGGCACAAAGGACGCGGTATTGATCTTCCGCCATATTTTGCCGAACGCTATAGGCCCGATAGTGACAAGAACAATGATAGCTATTCCAAGCGCCATATTTGCCGAAAGCTTCTTGGCCTATATAGGGCTTGGAATCAGGGCGCCCGAAGCGTCGCTTGGCGTGCTGCTCAGCCATGCGCAAACCGTTCTGCTCCAGTACCCATACCAAACCGTTTTCCCGGCGGTGCTTATATCGGTGCTGATGATATCGTTCAATTTGTTCGGCAACGGGCTAAGGGATGCATTTGACCCGACGCAGCGCGGCACCTAAGGAGGTATTTATGAGCGAAAACAATCCTATTCTTCAGGTAAAGGACTTAACGGTCAGCTTTAACGCCTTTGCGGGGAAGGTACAGGCGGTAAGGGGCGTAAGCTTTGATTTGAACAAGGGCGAAACGCTCTGCATAGTCGGCGAGTCAGGCTCGGGCAAGTCCGTTACAAACAAAGCCATTATGGGGATACTTTCAAAAAATGCGGTAATAGATCGCGGTGAAATATTGTATGACGGAATGGATCTTACCAAACTTACGGAAGAACAGTTTTGTCAAATACGCGGCAAGCGCATAGCCATGGTGTTTCAGGATCCGCTTTCTGCGCTTAATCCTATAATGAAGGTTGGCAAGCAAATAACCGAAACATTGTGTGTACATCAAAAGCTGAGCCATGAACAGGCGAAAAAGCGCGCCCTTGAATTGATGGCCGCCGTTGGCATTCCCGAACCCGAAAAGCGTTTTAATCAGTATCCGTTTCAGTTTTCCGGCGGTATGCGCCAGCGTATAGTTATAGTTATTGCGCTTGCGTGCAACCCGGAAATACTTATCTGTGATGAACCGACCACGGCTTTGGATGTTACTATACAGTCCAAAATACTTGATCTTATAAAAGAGATTAAGCAGGAGAGGAACCTTTCCGTTATATTTATCACGCATAATATGGGCGTGGTGGCAAACATGGCGGACAGAATATGCGTTATGTATGCCGGTAAAATAGTTGAGTTTGGCACGTGTGATGATATTTTCTATCATCCTGCACATCCGTATACCTGGGCGCTGCTGTCTGCAATGCCGGACAGCGAAAGCCGAGAAAGGCTTTTCTCTATACCGGGCGCCCCGCCAAACATGCTGATGCCGCCCAAGGGCGATGCATTCGCACCGAGAAACCATTATGCGCTGGATATTGATTTTAAGGAAGAACCTCCGTTCTTCAAATTATCGGATACACATTATGCGGCAACATGGCTTTTGCATCCGTATGCACCAAGGGTGGAAATGCCTGAAGAACTAAAAAGGCGCATAGACAGAATGGTAGAGGAGGATATGGAATATGAATGCAAATGAACGTGATATTCTTCTTGACGTAAAAAATCTGCATACTCATTTCATTTCCGGCCATGGGAAAACCAAGGTTACGGTAAAGGCCGTGAACGGCGTTAGCTTTCAGGTGAAAAACGGAGAAACCTTCGGCCTTGTGGGGGAGTCAGGATGCGGAAAAACAACACTTGGGCGTACAATAATCCGCTTATATAATCCTTCGTCGGGTGAGGTTACATTTGGGGGCAGGATAATTTCAGGGAAAAAAGACGCGGAGCTTCAAAAATTCTTAACCAGCAATATAGCCATGGTGTTTCAGGATCCTATAGCCTCGCTGAATCCACGTATGACCGTGCAGGAAATTATTGCCGAGGGACTAAAGATAAAGGGCATAAAGGATGAAGCCACCGTAAGAAATATGGTGGGGGAGGCGCTGTATCGCGTTGGCCTTTTGCCGGAGCATGCTACGCGCTATCCGCATGAATTTTCCGGAGGACAGCGCCAGAGAATAGGCATAGCGCGGGCGCTTATAGTTGAACCGACAATGGTAATAGCGGATGAGCCTATTTCCGCGCTGGATGTATCAATCCAGGCGCAGGTAATAAATGTGCTGAATGATCTGAAGCGCGATATGGGGCTGACCATATTGTTTATTGCACACGATCTTTCGGTGGTCAAGTATTTTTCCGATACAATAGGCGTTATGTATAAGGGAAGGATGGTGGAAATGGGGGATGCGGACAAGGTTTATCATAATCCGCTGCACCCATATACCAAGTCGCTTATATCTTCTATTCCGCTGCCGAATCCGCATGGCGAAAGGCGAAGAGTGCGCGTTAGCTATGACCCGTCAGCATATAACATTGACGACGAGCGGCTTGAGATGCGCCACGTTGAGGAAGGGCACAGCATATTATGTACGCCGGATGAATATGAAAAATATGTGCTTATGGCGAACAGATGTTAGACTATAGCTCCTGCCAACGCGGCCAGTATTATATATGCTGCGCCGCAGGCGGCAGGCAGCCAGTTGCTTTTTAGGCCCTTGTGCTTTTGAATATATTCTTCAAAAGGCAATGCTTTAGTCTCTTTGCGCCTGAATATGCGGCGAAAAGTGTAGAAACTGTATATGGCGCGATCAAACAGACCGGAATGGCTTATAAAGCATACTAAACTGAACAGCACAAGCAGTATGCCGCATAGAAAGCAGCTATCGGAAATACCTATGAGCATGGGCTTATTGCGGAAAAAAATACAGTAGAACACAGGTATGGATATAAGCCCTGCGCAAAGGTACGGTATGCATCGGCGGAATAATGAGTTCATGGTCATGCTCCTAACGGGTATATGGCTTATTTTACTACATAATACATTGGAATACAACAATATAAAACATGATATGGAGGCTTTATGTACGATTTTGATAAAATGACGGACCGCAGGGGAACAAGCTGCTCTAAATGGGACAATATGTCTTCTATGTTCAGCGAAAAGGGACTGCTGCCGCTTTGGATAGCCGATATGGATTTCCGCTGTTGTGAAGAGGCTGTATCGGCTATTCGCAAGCGCGTTGATCACGGAGTATTTGGCTATACCGTATTGCCGGACAGCTATTTTGATGCTATCGCGGGCTGGATGCAGCGTTGGCATGGCTGGAGTGTTCAAAAGGAATGGCTTGTTACAAGCGTAACGGTTGTAAGCGCATTGAATATATTTGTACAGGCATTCACTAATCCGGGTGATGGCGTAATAATTCAAAAGCCTGTATACTTCCCGTTTGAAGAATGCGTTCTGGATAACGGCCGTGCTCTTGTGAATAACGAATTGCTTGAACAAGACGGTTATTATACAATGGATTTCGATGACCTTGAGAGAAAAGCGTCGTGTCCGGAAAATAAAATGCTGCTTTTATGCAGCCCACATAATCCGGTATGCAGGGCGTGGACAGCGGAAGAACTGTTGCGCGTAATAGACATATGCAGGCGCAATGATATATATCTTATAGCGGACGAAATACACATGGACTTCGTGTTTAACGCAAAGCATATCCCGCTGGGAACGCTTACGGATTATGATAAGCTGGCGGTATGCACATCCCCAAGCAAAACCTTTAATATGGCCGGACTGAAGATGGCCAATATATTTATTCCTGATGAAAATATGAGAAAAGCGTTTACCCGCCGATCTAAGTCGCAGTGCGGAATTATACCCAATAATCCTTTATCGATTGCCGGAATTGAAGCGGCCTATGCCAGCGGCGATAAGTGGCTGGAGGAGGTAAAGCGGTATATTTGGGAAAATTTCTGCTTTGTTGATAACTATATCAAGCAGTATTTGCCGGCGCTTAGGATGACCCGGCCGGAAGCTACTTATCTTGCATGGATAGATTTTTCCGGCACGGGGCTGCGGGGGAAGGAATTGAGCGTATTCCTTCGGGAGAAGGCAAAGATTGCATTGGACGAAGGAAGTGTGTTTGGGAAAAACAGCGAAGGCTATGCACGTATCAATTTGGCAACGGACAGAACGGTCGTAAAAGAATGCCTTGACCGAATACGTGATAATTTAGCCAAATAAAGAAGAAAATCTGTTGCTTTTTACCAACCGTCAAGGTATACTTTCTATGAACATTGGTTTGTACTATCACAATATATTATAAGCCGAAACAGGGGGAGCAAGCTATGCATTTGGAAAGCGATTCCGCAGAGCCTTTATATATTCAGTTGGCTTATATAATCCGCGAGGATATTCAGAACGGAAAATATAATGCGGAACAGAGGATTCCTACAGAAAAAGAGCTTAGCGAGATATACTCGGTAAGCCGCATAACAATACGGAGCGCACTGGAAATACTGGTAAAAGAAGGGCTGCTCATGCGCCGCCGCGGCAAAGGCACCTTTATTGCATCAAAAAAGCTTTACAAGAGTATGTCCGGAATATACAGCTTTACGGACATATGTAACATAAACGGCATGAAGCCGGGCGCAAAAACCATAAAGTGCGTTATTGAAGATGCGGAGCCGGAAGATATTACTGAGCTTGAGCTCACGCCGGAGGATAAAATAATTGCCGTGGAACGTATAAGGTATGCGGATGATGTGCCTGTGTCCATAGAAATAAGCCGCTATCCGGCCTCAACCTATCAGTTCCTGTTGGACGAAGATCTGAACAATGTTTCGCTGTTTGCTGTTTTGAACAACAAGCACAACATTCGCTTTTCTCATGCTACCAAGGTTATAGAGGTAAAGCGGGCAAGCTATCAAATGGCCACGTATCTGGGTGTGCCGCGGGACTATCCGCTGCTGTATATCTCAAGCTTAACTTATGATATGGCGAATATGCCTTCGCACCGCACGCAGCAATATATAAACAGCGACCGGTTTAAGTTGATAATTTAGCAAAAACAAAGGGCCTGCAAATGCAGGCCTTTTGCATATCATCCGTTTATGGAAGCAACCGTTTCGTCTAAGCATTCCGCCAAGGAGAGAATTACGGCGCTGCAATCGAAAACGGGTTCCCTGATGGCATAATGCGCTTTATTGTAACGGCAATTCAGGCTGCCTTGCTTTTTCTTTACCTTTTTTAGAAACGGGATTGTAATATCGGCTTTTAGCGCGGTTTCTTTTTCAAGCTTGCCGGAGTACAGCAGACCCAAAACCATAAGGCTGCCGGATATTGCGCCGCAAACCGTGCCAACACCCATGCCGCCGCCAAACGCGGATGCAATCCGCATGTCCTCTTTCTTTAGTCCAAGATTATAAGCCTGATTTGCGCCATATAGAATGCGTTCACAGCAATTCATGTTGACGTCGCCATAAAGCTTGCGCTCATTATCGGTATAGCATTCAGCCTTACCGAACCCGCTTTCAAGAAGTTCTTTTAAGGAGTTCATTTATTATAAGCCTCCATATAACTCATGAATCCGCCGCTGAGATTTTTTACGTTTTCAAAGCCCAGCTGCTTAAGCTGCCTGTATCCGTAGTACCCGCGCTGGCCGATGCGGCAGAAAATGTAAAGATTTTTATCCCGGGGCAACTCGTTGTGCCGAGCGCGTATTTCGTCCAGCGGCAGCAGCATGGCTCCCGGAATAGTGCCATTATTATATTCTTTTCTCGTCCTTATATCAACAAGCAGATCCTTTGCGGGATCAAGATTGGGAATATCGCTTACATAGAACACTTCATGCATTCCATCTGCAATGTTTGATGCAACATATCCGGCAATATTAACGGGGGCTTTTGCGGAGGAAAACGGGGGCGCATAGCTTAACTCCATTTCGGCAAGTTCGAACACGCTCATTCTATGGCTTATTGCAACGGCAAATAAGTCTATGGCCTTATCAACGCCTTCGCAGCCTACTATTTGCGCACCGAGGGCCGTTTTACCGTCGGGCGTGAACAGCAGTTTAATGCTCATCATACGCCCGCCAGGGTAATAACCGGCATGCGGCATAGAGTGGGTATAGCTTTTGGTATACGGTATTCCTGCGGAGATGAGCAGATTTTCGCTTGCGCCCGCAGAGGCAATTGTCATGTCATCAAGCTTCAGTATGGCTACCCCTTGGGCGCCCGGATATACGACATCGCGGCCCATTATTGCATCTGCGGCCAGACGGCCCTGACGATTAGCCGGCCCGGCCAAAGGTATATTCATCGTTTTACCCGTAACGATGTGCGGGATGGCAACGGCATCGCCAACAGCATATATGTGCGGTTGGCTGGTATGTAACTGTTCATCTACCAAAATAGCGCCCTTCTCTGTTACCGCTATGCCGGAGTCTTTCAGAAAATCTGTATCGGGATGGGTACCTACGGCGCAAACGGCAATATCGTAGTCAATATACTCATCGTTATCCAGCATTGCTTTGCCCTTACACAAATGTTTTACCCCGCATTTTAAGCGCAAATCTATGCCCATGTCATGCAGCTTTTTCTCTATAAGGAATGTCATCTCGCGGTCCATGTTTGGCATAACGTGATCGGATTTTTCAACGAGGGTAACGCTTAACCCGCATGCAGCAATATTCTCGGCTGCTTCCAAGCCTATAAAACCGCCGCCTATTACCAGCGCACGCCCGCGACCGGTGCTGCCTTCACATAATTCGCGCAACCTGAGCGCATCGTGCACAGTACGCAGCGTCAGCGCATTTTCACCGAACGGGTTGATTGGTTTTGCCCCGGGTGAGAGCAGCAGTACATCATAGCTTTCCAAATACTCGGCGTGATTGTCTATATCACGAACAAGTATTTGCTTTTTGTCCGGCAAAACAAATATAACATCATGGTGCGTTCTTACCTGAACGTTAAATCTTGCACTGAAGCTTTCGGGAGTTTGAAGCAGCAGGTCGGATTCATTTCCTATAACGCCGCCAACATAATAAGGCAAACCGCAATTTGCAAAAGAAATATGATCGCCGCGTTCAAACATAATTATTTCATTATCTTCGCTTAATCTGCGCAATCTTGCTGCGGCGGTTGCGCCGCCTGCCACGCCGCCAACAATTAAAATCTTCATGTCATGTACTCCTTTTTGCTTAATATGCTTATTATACTATAAACATACAATACAAAACAATACAAATATGAAAAAAGTATTCTACTTATGAAACGGCTTGATAAATATCGGCCAAAATGCTAAACTAATGCCAAAGAAACTATATCTTCCGAAACACCCACACTCCAAGGAGGTACACCATGAAACGCATCACAACGACGATAATAATATGTTTATGCATGATGCTCCTGTGCGGCTGTGGGGCGGGGCGCGAATGGATCGCCGCGGGGACGGAGGATATGCCGATAGCGGTGTTCAAATCGTGGATAAACTCCGCTGGGGAACTGAGCACGGTTGAATACGCCGCCTGCGACAACGGCGCGATGAAAACATATGAATACAAGCTTGCCGACGGCGGGGAGGTCAAGCAGACGGAAAAGGAGCAGATGCAGGGCGTGGAGGCGGAGGAGTTGCCGCTGACGGTGAACCAATTTGCCAAGGTGTACGAGGACGTGCGCGAATGGGCAAGGACGCCCGGCAACATGGAAGAGACGGTGAACCCCGGCCTTTCAATATCGTTCATAAACGCGCGGTATGCGTATTCGGGGGAGCTTGACTTTGGCGAGCTGACGTATGTCTATTCGCTGTCCACACGCAAGATAACCCCGCTTGAGGGCGAATATACCGGCGCAAGGGCTTACGGAGTAATAAGCGGCGGCTATCCCATGGTGTTCATATTCATCGATAAATAAACGTTTACGGCCGCGCGGGAAATGCCGCAATAACCTGTTGACAACGCGTGCGGGCTTTGCTATAATACAAAAGCTGGACGAGGAGAGATGTCCGAGTGGTTTATGGAGCTGGTCTTGAAAACCAGTGATGTCGCAAGGCACCGGGGGTTCGAATCCCTCTCTCTCCGCCAAATAAGACAGAGCAGTTTGCCTTACTTGGCGGATACCGAAGGATCAACATCCCCGCTCATCCAATAACAACACAGCATCGCGTGGAGAAGTACCCAAGTGGCTGTAAGGGGCTCCCCTGCTAAGGGAGTAGGCTGGGGTAACTGGCGCGAGGGTTCAAATCCCTCCTTCTCCGCCACAAAGGTACGGTAGCAATGATACAAATTGCTACCGTACCTTTTTAATTATTCCCTATGAAAATCCCTTGATATAAAGCCAAAAGCGAGGTTAGTGGGTTCAAATGCGAACCCGCCAACCTCGCTTTTTTCGTTTATATGGTTTCCGGGCAAACGCTGCCGCCGGAAAAAGTGAACCCACTCTGCCTAACCTTTTAATTTTTCATAGAATAATTAAAAGGTTCGAGGAAAAATTAAAAGGTATCTTCTTCGGCGAGATTGATTACTTTCTTTCCGCATTTCAGGGCATACTGCATCGTTTGAAACGCACCGCCGGACTGATGGTCAACATAGCAAATCACCAAATCAGAACGGTCAAGGTATAAACGGTTGCTCATGGTAAGGCTACCCCAGCATAACAAGCTGCATTGTGTCGGGATCATACCTGTAGGAATCACTTTTTTCGTCAACAATAAGTTGAATTACTTCTTGAATAATTGGAAGTGGTGCAACAAACCATTCTCGCGGATAGTGTTTCTCTCCATTGCTGTCATAGACTTCAAAAGCGACATTAACCTTACTGAAAAAAGCATGAATGGCAGATTCCAAATTGGGAACATTCATATTGTAACACCGAACGGCCAACTCGATTTTCACATCACTCATTAGATATGTAGGCTCATTCTTTGCGTTCTTTATTCTATCTGTTATGTCACCGCTACAATATCCAACCTTGTATAGGTTTTCCATTTTCTGAATGCGCGGGTCTGCACTTAAGCTACTAAGCACATAAATAAACCCGTTTTGAATGTCGTTTTCATCTACGCTTTGCTGAACCCCCTGATCATCGCTCACAACATCACTTACTCCGAAACCATCTTTGATTAGTGCTTTGGCAAGTGAGCGAAACAGCATATCGGATTCGGTTCCGTTATCAAATATGCAGCGAGTGCGTCCATCGTTTCTTATGCGGGTTCCGCTCTCATATTGGAACTCAATTTCCTCATCATCACTTTTTTCAAGAAAAAGTAATACGCCTCTCAAAACATAAAATCTGCCAACCTTCAAATCCGGCTCGTGGAACTCGGTTAAGTGGCGCTTGCCCGCTTTGAGTTCATCATGGATGATTTGGAACAGTCCCTCATAATCGGAAAAGTCTTTGCACACATTTCTACGAGAAATAAAATCTGGTCTCAAGCGATCCGACTTTTTTACATATTTCAATGTAAAAATGCTATCTTCTCCATCCCCACAACCAAGTAGATCAAGAGGGTCATCTCCAAGTATATCCTCTACAGTAACCGATTTGCTTTCGCCGCATTTTAATAAATCATAAAAATCGAATTGAAGAAGAGAGTGTACCTTCTTGGGGTCTAATCGGATACCTTGTAAACGAGAGGCAAGCATATATTCGTCAATCTCTCCACTAAAAGATGGCTCTCGTTTTTCTCGTTCATAGAAGGCATTTATTTCTTCAAAACTTTCTATTAGGCGTTTTTCGCTTGGTGTCCGTTCTGTAGCTGATTCGGAGCTTGTTACATTGAGCAGCCCTAACGGATCATCCAGAAAGATTTCATCGAATTTATTGTGTTTTGTACATTTTCATCGGAAAGATCATCTTTATATATCGGGTGAGAAAAGTTCTTTTTATATACTTCGACAGCGGGGTCCCAGTTATCATAGGCGGCTAAAATTTCAAACCCTGCATTTTGGAAACCTAAAGACATTCCTCCGCAACCGCAAAACAAATCTATTGCTTTCATACTATACCTCTATTGTGTTTGTTTTTTTTCTTATACGCCATAGTAATTATCTCACAAGTGGTGTACCAAAAAACGGACTTAGTCATCGACCGACTCCATAATATCTTCCAAGCGGCAATTGAGCGCCTCACAGATTTTGATAAGGACATCGGTCGTGATATTATCGCCCTTGCCGAGTTTTGCGATGGATGCGGAGCTGACACCCGCAAGTTCTTTCAGATCGTGCTTGTTCATGTTTTTGTCGATTAGCATTTTCCACAGTTTGTTGTAGCTGATCTTCATTGCATTATTCTCCTTAATTATGCTTCAACTAATTGGAACCCATCATCATTTCATAATGCTGTTCCTGGTTCATCAAAGTAAACACCATCTTGAATGTTTCCTTCGTCTGCTCAATATCAACACAGTCATCTACAAAGTTTATGCCGTCATTAATGCCGACTGAATTGGCACATATATAGGAAAGCATGGCAGATGCCATCTGATATTGCGTGTAGTCCTCGTTGCCAGACTCGTCCTTCGTAATGAACTTATCCTTGTTGTCCTTCAGGATACGCTGCCGGAGCGTGGCACCGTCATATCCGCAAAGCTGAAGGAAGTAGTATTCAAGGATTCTGCGGATGACATTCATAAGCGGTATCGGAGTGTTGACCACCTTGTATTCTTCCCACAGAGCCGCATAGGAGTTCTGGACGGGGTTGTAGTTTATTTCCTCGGTCAGCACTTCCGGGTTCTTCTTCACGCAGTTTCGGATGGAGGACTTGTTATCGACTTTCGTAATGAGATAGAAGTTTACGAACTGATAGTCCCGAACTCGGTTATAGGTGATCTCACGATGGAAGTATGCGTTATGGGTCAGAATGAAAATCTGCTTGATGTATCTGCCTGTGGCAACAGGATCGCCGCCGACCGCATTATTCGCACAGACCTCTATCATTTCCCGGACAAGCGAACTGACGATAAAGAGCGAGCTGCTGTCCATACTTGAAACGGGGTCATCAATCACTACGATTTTATCCTTCTGACCACCGTCAGCGTTTTCGCTACCTTTGACCTGATGGTAGAAATACAGGAAGGCTATGAAGTTCCGTTCGCCTTCGCTCAAGTTCTCGGCAATCGACCCATCCGGGCGAACCACCTCATAAACATTTGGCGTGTCGGCTTTCTCACGAATGCTGAAGCCCTGGAAGCCGGAATCACGGAGCAGCATATTTACGCTGTCGATGGTGGCACTCGTATTTATATATCCCTTGTTAAGGTCGGCGATTGCTCTTGCAATTTCGCTTTCGGCAGACCGCTGCTTGGCAATTTCCGCAGCGAGGTCAGACATTTCTTTTTCAAGTGCTGCTTTGCTTGCCTTATAGCGGGCAACCTCGTCCTTCAGCATGAAGGCGATATGTTCCCACACGGCGGTCTTGCATTCTGCCTGCTTTCCGGGCTTCTCGTCCAGAACTGCATTGTTCTCTCGTATGAGCTTGTTGAAGCCTTCGATGATTGCCGCAAGCTCGTCCAGCATCGGCGCGACTTCCTCAATGGTAACGACCTTTGAGGGGTCGCTTTTTTTATTTGTGATGGCTTGTAGATTTGTAGAAATAACGCCTTTAATCGCCGCCAGTTTGTCGGTGTATGGCGTGAGGTCTGTACCGGGCAAAAACTCCGTCGGTGTTGTCTGAAGCGGTGCAAATAAGGCATATGTTTTTCCTTTCGTACCGAAGCCTACCGAAGCCTACCGACCGATACCGAGCTGTACCGGGTCTATTTCCTATAATTAAGATAGAAGCTCACAAGAAGCACCGAGCTTCAGAACGGCAGACGAGGGTAGCTGTTAATTTAAATTATATTATAGCACGAAATTGTGAAAAAATCTACCCCTTTTGCAAAATTTCTGTTTACGAACGCAAACGTAAAGTCGCAAATGTAAAGTTTGCCTTTCGTACCGCTGATGACCGCACGGACTGATCACCCGTGGCTCAACGGAAGTCAGCGGACAACTGAATAACAACGGCTGCCTTTTGAGCGGGTTGCCGCAGACCGAAACGGAGAATCTCTCTGTCGGGCTGTGGTTAGTTTTCTGCACCCTTTTTGCAGCCGAACCCGGAGTCCTCCGTTTCGAGAAATCGAAAATCGGAGGACTTTTTTATGACAAACAACGAAACCCAGTACACCATCTACATCCGCTCCACGAAAGAGAGCATCCCCGTCAGCAAGGAAGAATTTGATGCCTACTACCATGACATCAACATCTACCGCATCCGTCAGCAGAGGCACGGTCGCTGCGTATGTCCCGCAAGTAAGCGGCTCACCTGCGATATGGACTGTCTGACCTGCCCCTTCCACCGCATGGGCGATATGCGTTCCCTCGATTACACCGAAACCGATGATGAAGGAAACGAAACTGCCTGGGTCGATGAAATCCCGGACGATTCGCCTTTACTCGAAGACATCATCATCGAGGCTTCCGAAATGAAAGCTCTGTACGCTCGGCTTACAGAACTGATGCCGGAGGCAATCAAAATCGGCGAGATGCGGCTTGAGGGTTTATCAGAGGATGCCATCGGCGAACGCATTGGAATCGGCAGAAAGACCTATGCCTACAGATTAAAAAAGGTTAAAGCCGTCCTCGAAAAAGAATTCACGGACATTTTTTGAAAAAAGTTTCCCGGATTTTTTCCGAAATGCACTCCTAATGCGGTATCGAATGGAATAGAAACACTATCGAAGATGTATGATATATACCATCCCTCAATTATGGTGTGGTTATCAGGAGCAAGAATCCTTGCCTTGGTCGTGTTAGATAATACAGCGTTGTTAATTTGTAATGCAATATGTCGCTGTTAATACTACAGATGCTGCAAGATCGGAATTAGTTTGACAATCTGCAATAAAAGGGAATGAGATGCAAGAGTCGGTCGAAACACCAAAGTACATCAAATACCGTTTTAAATTCTTAATGTTAAAATTAACAGGTACGACATTATAGACCTGCATAGGCGAACTTATGTATTCGATAGAAGCATTGATGTTGCAAATTGATGAACCTATTTCAAAAGTCTCCTTCCAAAATTTATTTTCACGAATAAATATAACTCATACGCGATTGCCAGCGTAGGGCTGCCAGAACAGTTGTCCGTTGGTTTCACATTGTACAAGGTCGTTAACGGAAATGAGATTTACATTACCTCAGATTCGGATGGTGGATATGGCAATTATTTTGAAGCTGAAGCGGTCGTTACCCTGTCAAAAGGAACTTATAAATTGTACGCTTATTATAGAGGGGAAACAAAGCCCGACGGAAGCGTAACGACTTATAACAGCGGATAGCTGAGCACTGGACACTCCTGGAATGCCCGCAGGAAGTCATTGACTCCCGGCTTGCTGACTTTGAGCGATTCGGCGATCTTTCTGCCGCTCATGCCCAAGGCGTAGTGTTTCGTAATGATGTCTTTGTAATCCAACATACATTACCCTCCTGAAATAGTGTATTTCCGCTGTTGCGGATGCCACTATTATGAGGGCAATTTCAACTACTTTGAACAGGTGGCCGCCGGGCCGCAAACTGGCTGCTCGTCACCGCAAAACCGCCTTAAAAAGGCTGACTCAGGCTGGCCGCTGACGCACCGCACGGCGGCCGTTTACCTCCGCACCAGTGGCCGTTGGCGACCGCCGATTGCGCCGAAGCCATACATCTTTCCCAAACGTAGCAAAAGCGCAACTCAAATTCCCCGCATCTTGAATTTGCAAAGAATAAATTGCTGCACTTTTACTAGATTGCGACCAAACAGTATTTGTGAATGCAAACCTCAAAGCAGTTTGCTTCATGCACGCTTTCTATCCTACGGCCTGTGTCAGCACACATGCCGTCGTGCTTTGCGACATGAACGGCAGGCAAATGCCGCTCTCACCCGCGCCGACCAGCAACTCTGTGCCGCTCGGGCTGATAAGGAGGGGATACGTCTCACACAGATACATCGGGCCGTCCGTGACGCCGTAGTTTTTACCGCCCACAAGCGATAAGCTGAGCGTCACATAACTCGGCCCGTCCGGAACGGTTTGAATCGCCCAGAAGCCGCTCCACATCTCCTCGGTGTCGTCACTGCCTTTGTATGTCCACTCCAGATCGACCGCGCCGCCCGCCTCATCCTCGGGATAGAAGCGCAGCGAGAAATAGGCATAGCGGCTGGTTTCCCCCACCATGGTTTCTGTGATCCAGTTCAAGCCCGCACTCTGCGATCCGGCAAGGCCGAGCGCGGTCATGCCTGACCAGCCGTCGGAAAGCCAATCGGCAAATTCGGATGGGGCGTCATAATAGGCATATTTCGTAAAGTCAAACGAAAGATAGTCGCCGGCTTCCGATATACACGGTGCAAGATAGCTCATCGCGTCGAGCGAGGGGTACCATTCGCAGGTGTTGCCGCTGTTGTCGGTGATAAAGACCTGGGTGTCGGCCTCATATGCAATGCCGTCGAGATTCGCAAAGAGCAGCACAGGCTCGCCGCTCTCTGACCGGTAGAGCACCTCCGTAACCTCATCGGTATGTGTTTTTTCGTTCCAGCGCACACGGTTGATCGCAACCGTCGCGTTTTCATCGACCGGCACGATGCAGTACAGATGCCCCGCACCGCCGATGATGTGCTCCTCGTTGATCTCTGCGATAAAAGGGTATTCGAGGAGCAGAGCCTCGTTGGTTTCCCACAGCCACGAGGGGAAGCCTGCCTCGAAGCCCTCCTCAAACAGGCCGCCGACATAACCGAGATACGCCGCGCCAAACCTTGTCGTTGGAAAGTCAATCCTGTCCCGCAGCCATTCAAGCGCGGTCTCCGCCTCCTGTGAAAACGCGTATTGCGCAGGCGGTGTGGCCATAGCTTCGTCACGTGATGTGCGATCGCTCATGCCGCTCTGCGATATAGCTTCTTCCGGCTGGTTTTCCGGAGCATTTTTATCGGCCTTTGCGGGTAAGTTAGCCGTATCCGTGCTAATTTTGGGCTCGTCAGGTTCCGTTTGCGTATTCTGCCCACAGGCGCAAAGCGACAGCAGCAGAGCCAATGCCAGCAACAGCGCGAGGACCTGTTGGTGTGTTGTTTTCATAGCCGCTCCTTTCAGATTTTTCCGCTTCTACCATAATCTCCGCCGCCGATAGAGCCGTACTCGACCTTCCGGACAGGCGTTTGCTGCTTGTTTCCGTTGCCGGCGTTACAGCCCGCAGTGGCGGGCTACAGTGCCGAACACAGTTGTGATCGTGCTTTTACGGACATGTTCCGCAGGCTCACTGCCTGTGATAGACTGCATTCGCGTCCGTTATTATGTTTTCTTCAGAATTGTACAAAACGCGCATATCGGCCGCTGCACGGTCGCTGTTGACAAGCGTTATGGCGATCAGCTTTTCGGCCTTTTCTGCGATTTCATCGTAATCGCTATCCGTATCGCAACCAAAGTCGAATGCAAATAAGGCGTCAAGGCCTTTCGTACGGAACGCAGACCTGGCAAAAATGCGCCGGCAGTCCCACCTCTGCGCTTCGCTGTTCCACCACATATTGCAGCATTCCATACCGCTTTTGTCCTCGTTTACGGCAAACTCGTATTTTTGCAGGCCGTCCTCCGTGACCCATGTGCCTTCCAGCAGCGCAAAGGCCTCCTGCGCCTCCTTCCGGCTTTCAGCTTTTCTGTCGGCTTCCGCCTGCAGCTCGGCCGCACTGTAATACGCCTCACGATCTCCGGTTTCATGCCAGCCGTCATCGTGCCAGAACACATCTGCCAGCCATGCAAACTGCGGGGAGTCCAGATAGCGCAGATGATAGATAACATCATGCGCCCTGTCCTCAATCGTCAGCCCGCTGATATTTTCGGCAAAATCCGCCCGAACCGTCAGAACGCCGTTTCGGAACGTATGGTCAAACTGATCGCCCAGATCTTCAAAATTCGCGTCGTAGCAGCG
>OLSD01000655.1_pt1 | contig 32931 bp, 30 predicted proteins | sample 1672211 | NCBI WGS metagenome assembly OLSD01 (sample SAMEA3136659, study PRJEB25190) | human gut metagenome | reverse complement strand
ATCAACTGTAAAGCTAACTGCTAAAGGATCTCCTTTTTCTAAATCAGGAAAGACATAGTCGCTTCCATAGAGAGCAGGATTAACATTTCTTATTTTTAAATTATCTTTATCTTCATTTGCGAGTAAGAATCCAGTCAATTCAACTTTTTGTCGCATCAATGCTTGATCTATTTCTACATCTACCATTTTTGTAACTGGATCAACTGGAATAAGTTTTCTAAAATAAGTCCGACTACATTCAACATGCATATATAATCCTAAAACACCATCTGCAAGTAGCGTTTCAAGCTGAGCATCCTTCAATTTGAATACACAGTGGATCTTGGCATTCTTAAATGGTGTCGCTTTTGCCATCGTATATTCCACATTAAAATATGAATCACTGGTATAATCCTCATCTTCGACTGATAGTACTGGATAAGGATAAATACTATGTTGTATACGCATAAACTTCCACCTCCAGTTTCAAACGAGTATTCCGATTCAATTTTATCCGAATCTTCTGCCAACGTTTCTTTAAAATTTGTGGCAAATATATACTGTGTCCTTGTGTTTCAAAATTTGCATTACTTACCTGTGCACTCAAAACAGAAACATAACCTTTGTTTCCAGAATCACCAATGATATCAACGTCTACTTTGACATTGGATAGATCATGATCAGACCACAGCAACAGATCATGGATACCATGAGCAGCATCAACTTCAATACAACGATACTTGATCCGAGTGATGCGACTTCGGTTACGGCGACCTTTATTCAGATACTGGTCACCGCTAGTTTTATCGAAATTCCCCATAGATCCACCGATCCCATTTTGATTATCACCAGTACCTAGGCCTTTACCATTGCCTGTACCATAACTTTCCGCACCACCATGTTCGCCTGGTTTACGACCTGTTCTTTCAAGATCATCGCTCATATCATCATCAAAACTAGTTTCATAGTCACGAGTAGGCTTACTGCTTGTTGATTCTTTATGCACAAGTTCGATCTTGATATCATCTTTTTGTTTAGATAAACCTTTTTTACCTTTTAAATCATTGATGTCATCAGGTAAAAATTCACTGACACCAAATGCATCAACTTCATCTTCGATTTTTTCCTTATACTTTTGATTGATACTTTCACGAATGAATTTTCGTAGATCTTTGAGAAGATTTTTAGCAAGTTTAGGATTATCAGTATAGCGATCAGCTGACCATTTATCATGATTGGGATTTTCAACTTGCTTCAAAAAATCATTGATATTTCTTCCATCCGCATAAAAAATACCCGAGAATTTCAAAGTACCACTGATATTTTTTTGTTCATATATCTTCATCCCCGCGCTACGCGTCATCAAAACACGCCGATTACTTTCGACATTTTTAGAGGCTATTAAAGTAGCTTCACCTGGTTGTATCCCATATTTCTCCAATCCGATCAATGGAAAAACATCATGTTCTTCATCTTTTAAGACACCATAATAACTCAAAACATTCGTGTATCTTTTAGTTAACTTCTTATTAGCCTTGATCTCAGCTATTATTTCATCGATAGTCGAAAAATCGACTTCAAAGTTATTGATATCCACAACTAATTTTTGCTTATAAAATGAATACAAAAAGTTATCCACAAGTGAATATTTTATCTGACTCTCCCAGTCCTCAAAAATATCCTTATTTATCCCAATAATATAAATGTCTGTGCCACTTTCCTTGCGAATATCATCGTCAAAGGTAACATTTTTTTCTAACGGTTGTTTACCGTTCTTCCCTAAATAACCAGTCCCCTGTGTTATCTTATCTCCTTCTTTAAAGGACACAAATTTCATGACCCCCGATCGAGCGATTTTGCTCTTCGGCAACAGTATTGTAGAAAACCATTCTTAAATCACTAACTGCGAATGGCGCCCCTTTTCCGATACCAAATGATCCTGCAGATGAAGAATCTTTTTTTACGGATGAACCTACTTGATCAATCAAAGATTCCCAATTGTTTTTCAGCAATCCTGTCGTGTTATAATCACTTATCTTTAAAATATCTAAATATTCTTGATTTAAGACTTCTTCCATTCTTTGGAGCATGCGTTGCGTATTAGCTTCATTTGGCCACTGCTCCTTTGCCTTTTTGACGATATCTTTACGTAATTCATCTATTCCTTGTATCGAGCTCGTTTTCTTTTTTAAAAGTTTAAATGCTACTCTTACTGGTTTATTTTCCTCGAGCTTAGCATCTAAAGAATTTTGGCATATCTCACGCGTCAATGAGTCAAGTGGATCATCTCTAAACATCTCAAGTGCAGCATTAGAACCTGACTCTAATTGAAGGTCACGGCCACCTGGGAAATACCACTTATTCTTTCGTATACTTGAAAAAATACCCATAAGCATTATCTCTCCCTAATATAAGTAATTTATGTTTATTATACGTGATATATCAATTTTTTATACTTATTTCATTAATGAGCTTGGTAATCTTGGAAATTTCTTTATACAAAATGAGCAGGGTTGTTCATCCCTGCTCAATTATGCCTAGTATATTTTCTTAGGAGCTTTATTGAAATAAGATTTAATATGTAATTCTGCAATTTTTTTCAAATATACCTTATCGATCACAATATTTATTGGTTGCTCTGGTAATTCTAGATTTCGCATCAATCTAATTCCTTTACCCTTATAAAAATCCCTAAACCTGTAAGAGTCACTACCAATTGTGTTCATAAATCGCTCTAAGTAGTCAGGTTCATCATATTTTCCAAATAAATTTTTCTCGTACGAAAAAGCTCCCCTAACAAAATCCTGTACTCTTTTTTTGTTTAGTAACATTGATTCAACTGATATGATCCTAATGTCTTTTTGCCACCAAAATTTATCTTCTACATCATCTGGTAATGTTATCCAATTTGCCAAATAATAATCGGTATTCGTGTAATCTTTGCCAAATAACCATCCTTGATTATTACCATGAATATTTATGTTCGTCTTTAGTTCAAATGCAAAGGTGTCTATCGGCTTTCTTGGAGTTGGATAATATAACGCAGCTTTTTCGTCAATAACGATCGTACTTTTATCATCCATGTGTAGTATCATATCTTCTCCCATAGATTGTCTAATTTTTTCAGTAACTTGCTCATATCGAACTACTTTACTATCATTCAACGAATATCTTGTTTTAACTAATCCATATTTTCCGCCATATAAATGCTCACGCAGAAATTCGTTTACTTTTTCTTCACCTAAACTATCTTGCCGATTCCCGTACATCTCCTATTCCTCCCTACTTCTCACAATATATTTTACAAATTCCACACAATAATCTGTTTCTTTCAATACCATCTTCTCCCAAAAATGGATCACATACCAGCCATCAGCTTCCAGTAAGGCATCATTGCGCTTGTCACGCTTCATATTCTCTTCGATTTTTTCTATCCAATACTCTCGATTACGCTTTAACCGCTGCTTGCGTTCTTCCCAATCCTTACCATGCCAAAATTCACCATCAACAAAAATAGCGATTTTATATCTAGTTAACACGATATCTGGAGAGCCAGGTAATTTCTTATAATTTTTGCGATATCTTAGACCTTCATTCCATAAACGTTTAGCCAGCAATACTTCAGCCTTGCCGCCCTTTAAATGGACCCGAGACATTCGTTTTCTTGTCTTTTCATCAGAATCATAGCTTTTTGGATGTTTCATCTTGATCACCTTATCTCTAAACGTATTATACCAACTATTCACTAATTTTTTGATTATTGTGGTATCGCTCCATTTTTTGTGTCATTATATGTGTTAGAGAACTGTAGATAAGGTGGGAAAATTATTATGGAACATGAATTTTCATATACCTCGGAAGAAATCAACGATAAACTGAGCTCCATCATCAACGAAACTTTAGGAGATATCGACGTCAATAATGCTTTTGACAAAACTATCGGTAAACCTAAAGTCACAGGTATCGCTGGTGATGTTATTGAACAATCGGTTTTAGGCTATCCAGCTAATTCTGACCAAAAGCCAGACATTATCGTTGATGGTAAAAACGTAGAAGTAAAAACTACTGGTGTTAAATATTCAACTAAATCTTTGAAAAAGAAAAAACAGACAGTGGCTGACTTTGAAGCTAAAGAACCAATGTCTGTAACTGCTGTTTCACCTGAAAAGATAGCAAACGAAACTTTTGACGATTCGAATTTTTGGCACAAGTTAGAAAATATCCTCTTCTTTTATTATCACTATGATTCCCCAACGACCGTCAAATCTTGGGAATATAAGGATTTTAAGGTGGTGGGCGCTGAATTCCATGAGTTTTCAAACGCAGATAAGGAACGCTTGAAGCAGGATTGGGAAAAAGTGCGTGATTTTATTATCGATGCTCAAAAAAATTATTCTGATCCAACTACTCGATATCCTTTGCTTGGCTCCTTACGTAAGGAATTATTGCTGATCGATACAGCACCTAAATATCCAAATCCACCACGTTTTCGCCTTAAGCGAAGCACTGTGACCTCGATCATTCAAGAATACTTTGGTAAAAAATTTGAAAAACTTCCTCAAATCGATAGTTTTTCAGATATCGATAAGGTCTTGCATAATGCAACTCAAAAATATCGCGGTCTAACAGTCGAAGAACTACTCAAACGCTTAGATATAAAGTATAAATTAAACTCAGGTGGCGATGTTAATAAAAATATCGCTGAGAAGATAATACTTAAACTTTTTGGCTCAAATGCTAATAAGCTCAATAAAATCGATATCTTCCAAAAAGCAAACCTCACCTTAAAATCTATCGTCCAAACAAAAAAACAAACTCGGACCGAAGATACCAAGTTGTTTCCTATCGACTTTGACGAAATAGCGTTAGATCCTGATTTTGAAGAATCTCAATTCTATACTTACTTTAGTGAAAAGCAATTCATCTTTGCCATATTCGAAGAACCAGATAGCGAATCGAAATTGCTCAAAAATAAATTTCTCGGTTTCAAGCGCGTTTCTTTTGATGATCACTTCATCGATAATTATGTTCATAAAGCTTGGGAACATACCAGAAATCTAGTCTTAAATGATAATTTAGTTGAAGAAACAGTAATCAGCAAACAAACTGGACGTCCAATCATCAATAAGAACGGAACTCCAAAGACTAAATTGAACTTCATCAAGGGTTCTGAAAATCCGATCTTTGTTCGTGGGTCTGGAAAAGATTCTAAACATAAACCTTTGCGAGTCAATGGCATCGATATGTATGCACAATGGATCTGGATCAAAGGTTCTATCATCAATAAAATACTAAATAGCTTAGACTACATCTAAAAAAGAGCAGCTGCCTATCATTTGATAAGTAGCTGCTCTTTTGTCTATTCATTATCTGTATCTATTTTCTTAAGTTCCTTACCAATACGTGATACGATCCCGGTAACTAACGCATTCCCCATGAAAAACATCCGCATTCTGGTAGATACTTCTTTAACTTGGCCATCTTCAGTTAACTTGTATTTAGTCCAGTCATCTGGAAAATCTTGTAAACGTTCAGCCTCAATTGGTGTCAATAAACGATAACGTCCATCGATTTTTAACAAGTGTGTTGAGCGATTAGTCGAACCCTCAGATGTTAGCATTGTCCGACTTGGCAAGTCTAACGAATCATATGGACTCATACCACCTTCAGAATATGTGTATTCATGTCCATCAGCTGATTTACGTTGGAGTTTCTTAGGGCCACGTAAATACTTGAACTTTTCTAATTTATCATCATCATTTAGATAGAATTCTTCTGGTACATCTGCTTCAGCTTGCACGATATCGCCTAAAGTTCTAGGCTTTTCTTCGCCAGTCGGTGCTGTTTCAATAGTGTAATAACGGCCATTATGCATTACACCAGTATTAAATACTTTACCAGTGAAGTTATCGGAAATATCAACAACATCACCTTCTAAAACATATTCAGCGACCCGATTCTTCACTGGCTCTTGTTTTACAGGAAATTGTCTTGCAAATAATCCATCTTTAAAAATATAGTCTTCATATGAATTTTGTCCAAGCTCTTCTAATTGCTCCGTTTTAGCCGCTTCAAGCTTTGGATTCATCCGTTTAGCCCATGGTGTATCATTACGATAGACAAAGAAAAAGACACGTCTTCTTCTCTGTGCTTCCCCATATTCAGCAGCATTGATAACACGCCATTCGAGCGAATATCCTAAATCAGCAAATGATTTGAGCATAATAGCAAAATCACGCCCACGTTGGCTCGTAGGTGATTTTAAAAGACGGTCAACATTTTCTAAAACGAGGTACTTAGGCTTGATATTTTCAGTAGCGCGAATGATCTGCCAAAAGAGAACACCTTTCTTACCTTGGATACCCTTAGCCCCTGTATGGGCGACAGAGTAATCTTGGCAAGGAAAGCCACCAACTATCATATTAACGCCATTTTCCTTCATTTCTTGGAATTTTTCATCAGGTATTTCTGCTACATCGATCCCGATATGTTCCATATCTGGGAAACGATATTTCCCTACTTCAAACGCATCTTGTGTCTTACGTGATGGTTCATATTGGTTAGAATACAATGTTTGATAATACTCTTTATCCGCATTATCAAAACCGATCGTAAACCCACCAACACCATCAAACATTGAAAAAATGTTCAGCTCCGCCATTCATTTCACCTCATCAATTAAATATCATTACTATATTGTAGCAAAATTTCCCTGATCGATCAAGGGAGCGCTTATATCAGTCAATCATAATATGTCATTGCTATTAAACAAACGTGAGTTCGGCGCAGACGAAGAATTAGATACTATATATTACAATTACTATTCTCAACGCTTTATGCAGAAATAGTTATAAAATTATTATGTTATGAATATCCCTCAGTTGCTCAATAACCTATAACTTTTTTTGTGTCACTCTATCCCTAAATTCTAACATGTCTATTCTTTCTAGTAATTTCAAAGCTAATTTTTTATCGGTATTTCCAATAAAGTGTGCCGTTCCTCTCAAATATCCAAAAAAGTTCTGCCTATTATATTCTCCTACATATTTCAGATGGCCAAATACACCAAATTTTTCACAGTAATGGATTTCCCTCTTTATTCTCCTTCTTATTTTTTTTGAAACTGACATATACTCTTTAAAAACATTAATTCCTGTGACTTTAGCTGGATATTTACCTAAAATAATTTTTTTCTTCATCTTATTAATTTTAAATTTAGGTAATAATAAATTTTCTATTTCCGAAGATAGTTTCATTAAATCATCGAAGGTAAATGTTTTACTAGTAGATATTGTTATATCATCCGAATATCTAGTATATACGAACGCATTTTCACCATATTTCTCATTTAAAATTTTTTCTATCAATTTATCATATTTATAAAAAAATATATTTGATAGTATTAGACTAGTTGAAAAACCTTGATTTAAAATATTTTTATTTGAACATAATTTTCCAAATAACATAGCAACATCCTTAGAAAACCCCAGATTTTCAAAAATCTTTGAAATATCATCTCTATTAATAGCATCAAAAAAATTCATAATATCTAATTTAATCATACCTCTATATCCTACATGGCATTGCGCATTTGTAAATATAGATTTTTTAGATACATATGCATTTGCAGCATCTGAAATCTTCACATCCCCTAAGATATTTTCCAGAATCCAACTCTGTATTGCTTTTAATTGATTGTTAGCAATAAATACATACCTTATATCCCCATTCTTTTTCTCTATGGGGGTAGAACCAACTACTATTATCGACAAATTCATCAATATTTCCGTTGATACCAAAAGCCTCACTTACCTGTTTTACTGATATACTTCTAGACACTTTCACTATAAATCCCCCCTACACAAAAAGCCATCCTTTTAGAAGATGGCCGCTGGAATACTAACAAAAAACTTACTAATGAGTGAATGACTCTTTATAGATATTCGCTCATAAAAGGACACCTGCCCTTACTCTATTCCCCCATAATATTACCATAGTAGCAAAAGATTATCTACCTTAATTAATTAAGAAGATAGATAATCTTTTTATGTGTCTTACCTCTTCATCATCATTGCCACATGATTCCTAGTTTTTATATCTTTGTTCGTATATAATTAATCTTTTCAATCGTATTTTTACTATCGCGACGTTTGTAAAATTAAGTTAGAAAAATAAAAGCCATTTGTGATAGACTTTTGAATAACTACAAACAAAAGTAAAGGAAAATCACAAATGACCTATAATCATCCTACCATAAGCGAACTATCCTTCATACAAAATTTTTGGAATCAAGGTACTAAAGCCTATATCGTTGCTAAATCTTTGAAACGTAGTGCCGAAACTATCTACCGTGTCTATCGCTTCTTAGAGGCTGGTCACTCGATCGCAGAGTACCATGAAAATCATAAGGCTAATAAGGCTAGAGCTGGTCGTAAACCGATCATTTTACCAGTTGATAAGCTTGAGTACGTCAAAGAAAAAGTTGCTTTAGGCTGGACTCCAGATACTATCATCGGACGTAACGAGAAAGCTATCAGTTGCTCGATGCGCACTCTTTACCGCATCTTCAAGCGCTCCAAAGATTTAGATGTTACTTCACTACCTATGAAAGGTAAACGGAATCCAAAAGGTTACGTGGAACGACGTGTTAAAGCTGGACGGCTAGGTCGTGCTATCACAGAGCGACATAGTGACTATCCTAACTATCATGATGAATTTGGTCATCTTGAAGCTGATACGATCCAAGGAAAGAAACACAAAGGTGCTGTGATGACTTTAGTTGAGAGAAAGACTAAAGCTGTTATTATCTTGAATACACATCACAAGGCGGATAAAGCTATCTTTGCGGGGCTTGATGCTTTACTTTCCGCTACGCCTAAGGGTCTCTTTAAATCGATCACTTTTGATAATGGTAAAGAGTTTGCTAAGTGGAAAGATATCGCTAATAAACATGATATCAATACCTACTTTGCTGATGTAGGCGTCCCTAACCAACGTGCTTTGAATGAACAGACAAACGGTTTGCTTAGAAAAGATGGTCTAGGAAAGGATATGGATCTTAGTTGTCTGTCCACAGACTATGTCTAACAAGTAGCTAGCTATAGGAACAACATTCCCCGTAAAAGCTTAGGCTACAAAACACCACTTTTGATACTTTTTGTCTCCGTAACATTGAACTTTTTCGAACCTCTGTAAATCCTATTAATTTTTATATAAACAATTAAGAGCTCACTAAATAATAGTAACTCTACTTGTATAAAATATCATCGTTAGGCAGCTTGTAGCAACTCTTCCATTTTATATTACTTAGATCCCTCTCTACACGCTTAGTCAAATAAACTTCATCATTTTTATACTCAATTAATTTTGCCTCATTAAACAAGTCAACTAAATCTAATGCAGTCCCATCCTGTATAGCCAAACAATCGCAAAAAATTTTTATTACATCTCCTAATTTAGGATTACCTTTATCACTTATTTTTTTTAACAGTATCAGCCCCTTCATACAAACTTTTTTACTTATTCCTCCTCTACTATTACTATCTATATTTATTGAAGAATATCTAAAATCATAATTTTCCAATGCGCGATTCAAATTATCCATATTATATTTTTCCTGAATATTCCTATCTGCACGTCTAAACATAGGTTTCCAAAATTCATTTTCCTGCCAAAAATTTTCTACAGTACTATTCGGTGTATCTGTATATGTAGATACCAAAGCTTTTTTACTATATCTGTTAGCTTTAACTTTAGCTAAATTATTGATAGTTTCGACAGCTTTCGTATTTAAATATTCAGTCATCGTGGCACACTTATAATACCTAACAACATTTTGTAACCTATTTTCATCAATAAATTTTTTTATCAGTTGTTCGGCCTCTTCTGAGACTTCCAATAGTAGCATTACGACTTCTATATTTAATTGCCCTAATTCTTGTATATTTTCAGAATTTTTTTTCAAAAACTTATTAACTAAACTATTTCCAGTTCCTACAAAATCATCAAAAATGATAATTTTCTTTAACCTAAAAACATTAGCAATACTATATGATTTACCTTTTTGTAATAGTCTATCCTTCTCTTCAATATACTCAGTATCTGATATTTCCTTACCAATTCTTTTGTCTTTTAACGCTTTATATTTTCCTCTTATATTTACTACTTCATAAAATAATTCAGCCGTCTCCGATCTAGATAATTTAGATTTTCCATCTCTAACCCCTTCACAAAATAAATTATATGTCAAATTTGAAGATTCAACTCTATTTTTTTTCATTGTCAAGGGGTTTATTATAATATTAGGTTCATTCAATATACCACTATATTTCTTAATAAACTTAAGCATATCATCTCTTGTATAATATCTATACTCATCCAACATATTAAAATAATATTTACGTGCTTTAGGCTTGCTATTAAAAAAATTTTTTGAAAATCTAACATTTCTATGATATCTCTATCATCTTTTATATCTATGATATTTTTGCTTGTAATTTTTAGATACTTTTTGTATATATCTTCCATCATATGCCCTCCTCATAATAAATAATATTCCTAGTATATATATTGGCACATCTATATAATCTAGTCTTTTATCGTAACGTAAAAACATTCCCACACTCTGTAGCCTAATTTCAGAAGAATATAAAATTACTTTTAAAGTTTGAAAATATACTACTGTTATTGCGAAAACCATTGCCTATTATTTATAACCGATATCATAAATTCTCCCAAACTTTTAGCCGAATTAGCTACCAAGCGTGCATGATGCTCCTTTATTGTATTTCTTTTACTACCTCTTCCGTGAGCATCTCCATTATTATTACGGAATTCTGAAATAGCCACTATTATTTTTTCAAGACCTGATAGTATCTCCTTCACTCTCACATCTTCAAATTTCGACTGATCCATACTATAGTTTTGTTTAACCAACTTATACAGATTTCGTATATTCCCGTGAGTATTTGCTTCAACTCCTCGCTTTTCAAGAGCATATATAAAAACTTCTTCTAGTAGAGTTCTGGATTGTGTTAGCACACTATCATAATCTCCAGATTCTAAATTCTTATCTATTTTAACAGAAATTTCTTTTATATAATTCTGTCCCATCCCATCAATACTATCCATAGAAAGATCCACTCCATTACCTACAGATTTCATATATACACTATTTTTGCCCAATACTAACTCTTCCCTACTAAAGCTCAACAATTTATTGATTTTCAGTATAGCTTCATTGATTACCCTATTATAGTATTCCGTACGCTCCCTATTATTATTTAGCTTGTTGTATTCTCTTCCGTGTTCAGTAAAGTTTGTCTCGCTAAAAAAATAAGCTACTATAGTTGCTATGTTTTTAGATTGTATTCCATGCTCAATCAATTCATACATATACTCCCATCTACTTCTACCATCATAATCTATATATTTTCCAAATTCAGTCGCAACATCACAAATATTTCTACCTGATAAATATGGGAGTCTCAACTCCATAGAATATGTTCCAAAGTCTTGCTTATCTTCTATTTTCCCCAACACTTCATCGCCATTCAAAATTGCAATTATTTTCTTCGTTTTTAATAGTCGAAATTTTTCTAACAATGTTTTTACACCTCTCTACTATATATTTACCTCTTCAAATTCACCAAATAGTAAATTTCGCTGTTTATCTTTTATTCTCCAAGCATTTCCATGATTCTTTCCAGAATATTTTCCACTAGGTGTAGTATAACCTCTCCAATCATACGTTATTATCCCAATTTTTATTAGTGATAAAAACGTCATAAATTGTGGTGAACGAGTTAGAATTGCATTTGTGTATCTGAATTCTGCCTGATTTCCAACCATCCTATCTTCAGCTTTTATCCACAAAGTAGCTGGGTGCTTTCTTATAAGTTCTTTCTCCAAATCCTTAAAACTCCAATATGCTACTACTTCAATCTTATTGTTTTCATCTGAACGCCTTATTTCCACTCTTGATATATCCTCATTAACAAACAAATATAGCCCTTGAGTATTTTGTGGTGCATCTTCTGAGCCAATAGTGACATAAAGACTTTTATATCCTGCATGTTTATCAGTTTCATATCCATATAATCTCGTAAATGCAGAAACTCTACTCCTATCCTTAGGTTCATATTCAGCAACTGGGGTTCCATCAAATCGTGGCCTAAGTGTAAATAAAGTACTTAAAGTTTTTAGTCGTTTAACTTTTAATTCTATTAATTCTTCAAAATCTGCTGTAGGTTTATTATTTGTTTTAATACCTAATAAAGCTTCAAATGTATCACCTGCATCTTTAGGAGCTATTTTCCCAATCCCTTTTATATTTTTATGATACCCGGCTTCAAAAACCATCTTCAATTTTGGAATTAATCGCGATAACGAATCCTCAATTATATCTATTCCAAAATATTGACTTAAAAATTTTTCATTAGGAATATTATGTGTTACATTAATTAACGTAATCCTATTTTTTTCTTTATACTTATTTACAGTAATGTAAATGAGATCACCTACATAAAATTTCCTATCAGTAACTAAATTACGTAACCCACCTATAGAGAATCTTTCATCGCCTCTAGTTGCAGCACGATAAAAATTTGTCTTTACTATTTGCTTTCCTTCATCCAGAAGCAATTCTGAATCTAGCTTAATTCCATTACTTCCACCATTAATTAATTTGGAAAAATCTACTAAGCCATATTTTTTCAATAAATTTCTCACCAATGCATTTGCATCAATAATATTTTTATCGATCATTGTTTTTGTTAACCTAACGATAGTGTAATCATTATTGTTAAATTTATGAATCTTGTTAATCATTTCAAGTTCATCCGAGTACGGTTTAAATTCCATTATAATTTCTCCATTCTGTTAAAGAGTTCTGAAAGTGTCGTTTCAAGTTGTTCAGCAATAGTAACAAGAGTTTTCAACTGTGGATCCAATACCTTTCCACTTAACAATTCACTAATTCCCGATTCAGATATTCCAGGATAACTGCTAAGCGATTTTGCTCTTTTTCCTATCAATTTTAATTTCACATTTTGTATAAAAATATTCCTATACTCATTAAAATTTCTGGTATTATCAAATTTTAAGTCTAAATTTGGTGATCTTTTTGACAATTCGATAAAGTCCATATCTAACGCTTGTGCAATATTAACTAAGGTAGATAATTTAGGATTAAAATTCCTTCTCTGAGATAATAATTGATTTACTCTGACTCTTGATATAGAAGCTTTATCTGCTAATTCTTGCTGTGTTAAATTTTTTCTATTCATAAGCCGAACAATATTTTCTAGTATTACCTTATACATGATTGCCACCCGCTCTCTATATTTCGATACTACCCTAATTAACCACATTTAAATTCATTTTGATTTACATATGGAAAGGCTTTTTATATTAAATAAGTACAGATATCCTGGCCTTTTGACGATCTTTTTGTTATACTTACTAGTATTGAACAATAATTTTCGAGGTGATGTTGTAATGCCATATGCAATAGACTTATTTTGTGGAGCTGGTGGTTTTAGTGAAGGAATCATACAAGCCGGCTTTGATATTGTTTTTTCAAGTGATAAAAGTCCTATGGTTAAAGAAACATATACCAACAGACATCATCAATTAGGACTCATTGATGGGGTAGACACCCATTTTGAATTAATCGATATTAAAAAATTAACTGCAGATATTATTTTTAAATCCATTAATAACTTAAAATATGGAAATATATTTCAACGTGGAACTATTGATGCTATTTTTGGTGGTCCTCCCTGCCAAGGATTTAGTCGACTAGGGAAGAGAGATTCTAAGGATCCACGTAATATGCTTTTTCATGAGTATTTGAGACTAATACGTGACATTATGCCCAAATATGTAGTTATGGAAAATGTTACAGGTATCTTAGACATGCATATGTTAGATTTTCCTAGTGTGATTGGGGATAAAATTTACTCTGGACAAAATTTAGTTAAAAATATTTTAAGAAACGAGTTATCTGATCTTGGATATGTTCTATTGGATGAAAAAGTATTGAATGCTGCTGATTTTGGGGTTCCTCAACAACGAAATCGAGTTATTTTTCTTGCTTACCGAAAAGATATGTCTCCCATAAAATATCCTACACCTAAGAAAAACTCGTATGTTACTGTCTATGATGCCTTAGGGGATTTATATACTGATAAAAAATATTCAACTGATTTCTCGAAAAAATCTGTCTTAGGACGGACCCGTGCTACTAATGGTAAGACACTAAAGCGCACTACAATTACAAATATGGAATTATCTAAACATGATCCATCAGTAACTGAGCGCTTTTCATTATATAAACAAGGCGAGAACAGTTCTAAAGCAATAAAAAGAATCAAAGAAAACGGATTGGATTTAAAAAAAATTGCACCCAATCTTTTTCTAGATAGCTTGTACACGCTTAATCTTGAATCTAATTCCTTAGCAATCCAAAGAGAATTATCCCACCTTAACCTAATGACTGAGAAGTTTACAAAAACTAAATGGCTTCAGTTTACAAATAAACAATTGGAATCACTAATATATTATGATAAATATGATCAAAAAAATTTCACAAAAACTATCCATTCACTTGCTCAACGATTGGATACCGATCATCACAAAGCATATATTTTCTACGTAAAAGTACATGATCAACTAAATTTAGCAGTTTCTGACCATAAATTTTCAGAAATGCTAAAAAATGGTGAAATAGATGATTCCATTGCAAAATCAATTTTCACAAAAAAAAGTATCCGTACGAGACTTGATGAAAACACTGTATCTCCTACTATGGTTACATTACCCGATGACTTCATCCATCCATTCTTCAATCGTGTATTAACCGTGAGAGAAATGGCACGATTGCAATCATTTGATGACAGTTTTGAATTCTTAGGAAAGCGGACTACGGGGGGGAGCAAGCGTGCACTTGAAACTCCTCAATTTACCCAAGTTGGCAATGCAGTCCCACCATTATTAGCACGTGCAGTAGCCGAGGAGGTTCATGAAGCTATCAAGAATAATTAAGTACAATATTCCTTAAGTAACATAAAAAATTTCCAAATATAAATAAATCAAGCCTAGACCACATTGTTACACATGTTTATTCTAGGCTTATTCTCGTACTATTAGATAATTAGTAGTATAACTCCGAACATAAGTCAGTAATTTTTTTAGATATATTCTAAACGTACTTCAATAATTTTCCATGTTATCTTATAGTGGGTGAAATATATCTTCTTCAATAGCATTCTTCAATGATCCAAATAACATAATCGTTCTCAATTCATTTTTATATGCCTCCGTATGCCTTTCATCCATCTCAAATATTAGTTGCTTCGTAAAATTTCTAGAATGATTTTTTTCATTTTTATACTTGCTATAATTTTCGTATTTGTCTATATATCTCAAGTAACCTTCAAATAGCACTCCATCATCAAAAAACGTATCTAATCCATAGCTATACTTTCCGCCACCTAATATATAATTACGCACCTTTTTAACAAGACAAAATTGTTCTTCGCTTAAGTAAAACCAATTATCTGGTAAGTGCTTAGGTTTATCCGGATTTTCCATATCATATCTGATATCTGCCGAGAGTTGTGATAAATATTTTCCAATGAACACTACCAGCATATCAGAAATTCTCAAGCCTATTGTCGAGCTAGAATCATTGTTTTCTATAATGTTTCCTAAACCTAGCCTAGTAAATGGTTCTTTTGGTATCCCCTCATCTAGATATAAATTAACTTGAGGATGAGTTTCAGAACCATCTTTCTCTAATAGCCATAAATCCATTGGAAAAACAACCTTCTGCCAGTTAAAAACAGCCTCTGCATCAGGTTCTAAATTATCTAAATATGCGTAATCTGTCATTTCTATTAGAGTTATCAATTTCTGATAAGCTAATATTTGCTTACTCATTCGTTCATTGCGTAGATTCTTTTCTATAATATTTTCCAAATCTTCCTTTATTGCTTCTAATACATCAGCTAACCCAATAGACTTATCTAGCAATTTGCTTACTACTTCTTCTGAACATTCAATTTCCACATATTTTGTTAAAGTATATTTAAGCATTAATGCACTTGCCCTCCTAGATTCACCTATTGATAGAATCCAATCATTTAGTCTTGAATCAACTACCAGTGCTGCTTTACTTATCGAAAACGACAAATTTTCTACCTCGTACCTATTCAATAAATCAAATAATTTATTATAAAACCTAAATTCATTCTTTTTTAAGCTCGCTATACCATATCTAAACCTTTTTCCCTTAAGTATCTTACTTGCCTTAAGTTCCCCAATGTCTTGACGATTTTCTGAAAAATTTTTTTCTAAAAGGTTATACTCCCTGTACAATTGTTCCTTATTTCTATCGTCGAACATAATAGCATCAGCTACATACACATGCATATTATCGTTTCCGTATGATAGTTTCTTTACCTTATCAAAGGGTTTGCTGATTTTAAAACTATTCTGTGGCCCTTTTTCATCCATAAATATATATTTCATAATTGTTACCTCCAATACTAAAATTCACACCATAGATTATTACCTTATCTATCATTCTATCGCGAAAGCGTTTTATTTGATATTATTCATATGAATGTTTATCCTAAACTCACAGCTTGCACTAACTTACTTAACGTCATAATATTTATAATTAAGAAGCGAGCCCCTACGACTCGCTTCGATCCTTATATTCTCCCGCACAATCCCCTAGTAGTTTAAGGGTAAATTTTCCGATAAACCTCACATATATGTTGATACTTATCCACATTTTCAGAAATCGGCATGATTGTGTCATCATATGCGACAACGTTATCCACACATTTAGCTTGCATCTGCATCCAGTCAGCATTTTTCACTCCACCACTAACTGATACAAAACATTTCAATTCATACTTAGGATCCAGCAAACATTGTGAATCCTTCTAACACGACTCTAGAAAAATGATCTAACGTATGCCGTGCATCGATTCCAACAAAATTCTCTTTAATCTGACTATCAAAGTAGGGTATCCGCTCTCCAATTAGATACGGCGTAAACAATAATCTCTCAGCTCCAATAGCAATCTCTCCAAGAGGTACCTCAGTAAAACTATTATCTGTCATAAAAAACAATTCAGGCTATATTGTTACTAAAAGTCGCAATCATCGAGTAACAATTAATAAACAGCTCTAGTTAATTTGATACATTACATATACTCTTTTAGACGTTCAAATATATATTCTTTCCCATACATTTCCTCTACTTTTTTAGTTATAAATAAATCTAATATTCCTCTAGATCTAGTTAATCCAACATATAAATGTGAAATCATTTTGCAACTATCATCTTTTTCTTTTGTTAAATACTTAGCTATGTCGGTTGTTATAATAAATAAGCATTTGTCAGCCTCTAATCCTTTTATTCTAGCAATAGAATCTACACTGAATTTACTTAGTTCATTATTTTTTGAACTTTCATCTTGCATTACCTTTATCAAACTAGCGTACTCGCCACTTTCTATCTTTGTCATTATATATTTTTCTAACAATTTATTTAAAAGAGCCCTATGGGACATATTATTTATATTTTTTTGATAATCATAATAAAAACAACTTGCCAATAATTTTTGTCGAAGTCCATCTAACTTTCTGTATTTCTTCATAAGATATTTAACTTTATCAAATACTTGAGATTCTTGGTTAACATTTTTCTTTTGAGTATCAAAAACTTCATTTTTTTTGTAAATATATTTCAAGCCATATTTCTCTTCTTTAAGAAATTTGCCAATATCTTCTATATCTGATTCAAAATATAAACGTATTGTACCGTCGCATTCATTCATAGCTACTTGTTTTTCATTTTCATTAATAAAAAAATTTGCCAATCTAACATGTTTAACAGGACACCGATAACACTCATCCTTATAAATCACTTTATCTTCATATTTTTTTATGAATTCATCAACTTCCTTAGTACCTCTCAGATTCTGTTTAGGATCACCTATTAAAACAACTTCTATCCCAATTTGATTCAAATGCTCAATAATTTCTAAAAATTTTGCGTCTGAATCTTGCATTTCATCAACAAAAATTGTATCTATTCTATCAACTAAATTAGATAATATGACTGATCTCTTTGTTGTCTGACTAATTCTATCCCTACTATAACCACATATTATACATTTTGCACGCATTGTAAAATCCTCAACATGTAGTATCCCTGATTCCTTCAATCTAGATATTTGATAATTTTTAAATTTTACGCTAGTATCCAATTTTTCACTTGAAATAGATTTAAATTGTATACCATACAATATATAATTGTACGGATATATGATGTTTTTGTTTAAAAAAGAATGTATAGTGCTAATTTTTATATTTTGTGGTATATCCCCAAAATATTCTTTCAATTTATCACTAATAGTATTAACTGAAGCGTTAGTAAATGATACACAATGAATTTCTTTTTTAGTTTCATTGTTATACTTATTAATTATTTTTTTTACTAAACCAGTTGTTTTCCCTGCACCCGCACCTGCTATTATTATTTCCATTCCTACACCTTTCCATTCTGCATAAAATCCATTACATCTTGGATATGTTTAGGTAATTTTATTTCTTTTAACGCATCACTAGATAAATCCATACAAAAATCATACATGGTTTGTGCTTTTGCTTTTTTCCATTTATCCGATAATTTATCAGGTGTATCTATATCCACCCAATTATGTTCTTTTTCAAAATAATCTTTCAATATTTCAAAGTTATTTTCTTCATTTACAAAATCATCTTCTAGTGTATATTTTTTTGTCGTAGCTACTTGAATATTTTTATATTGATTATGTCTTTCATGATCACTCTTTGATTTCTCTTCGTTATCAAAATCACGTATAATACCTAATTTATTACCTGTACCTTTATTTATTTTCAACCATATTTCTATTATACTTTTGAAACCTTTATGGAAACTTAAAACTTCTATATTATTTAGACTGTTATACTTCTTTTGTATGTATGCCTTTATTAAAAGTTCTTCTGATATTCCTTCAACTAAAATACAATTCTTAGAGTAAAACAATTTAAATAAATCTAAATTAGGATTTTTTGCTAAATATGCTCTTTCATTACTATCTACAGCTTCACCCAAAGCGTATGCTTTACCATTTTCAAATATTATAACTTTATCAAGATTAAATTTATCAATAAATTTATTACTATGTGTAGCATATACTAGCTGTAAATTCTTGTTTCTTAAGCTATTAATATAGCTCACCATTATTTCTTCATTTTGATAACATAAATGTGCCTCCGGTTCTTCTATTGTGAGTAGTGATAATAGTGAACTTCTAGCTTCTATCAAGGACGTAATTAATACTAATTGTAAAATTAAGTTTCTATGCCCAAGGCCTTGCATTGACAACGAGTCGTTATCATATCCTAATCTAACGTTATTTAACAGAGTATACATGGCTGGCATATTAGGCAAAATATCTATATGCTTAAAAAATTCTGTGGCATTCACAATTTCAGAAGATTCTTGCCAATTAATTATTTTCTCCATATTTACCAGACTCTTTATAGATTCAAAAAAATTATTATAGTTATCTTCCAGTTGTATTTTACTATCGACTTCCAATTTACTATCTAGAATTTGAATCAAAGCCTTAGAACCAATCTTTGAATCTGTTTTTGAAAAATCATCTCTTTCAGCTGCTATAGAGTTATATTTAAATTCTTTTAAACTATCATAGCTAACACTAACTTCTTTTCCAGGTATCATAATAGAATATGAAAATAATTCGACTGGTAATAAGGTTTGTCTATAATTACTAATATTATTAGGATTATCAATATTTTTTAACACTTCAATTACTCTATGTAGTAATTTTTTATAATCTTTACAACTATATCTATACTCAATGGCATATATTCTTTCCATCTTATCAGTTATATCAACTAAAAATTCATCCATCCCCATTTCCAATTGTTTATCTACCTCAAATTCAAGTCTTACAGACACTTCAGGTACTATCTCAGAAAATTCTTTACGCATTACATCATCTGACACATTTATATTTTTTATCTTGTCTAGATTTTTTGCTAAATAAGCATAGTATGTTTTTTTGCATTCATTTCCAAAATCTGTCCAATATAAATTTTTTCCAACAGATCCTAAATCTTCTGAAATCAATGGTAATGTAATTGCTCTCAAAAAATTACTTTTTCCACTATTATTTCTTCCAATAATTACATTTATATCTGATAGTGGCACCTCTACATTTGTTAAGTTTCTATAATTCTTAACAATAATCTTAGAAATTTTCATTTAGATTATCTCTCCCTTGTTTAAGAATAACTATTCTATATTTCCTTAAAATTCTTTCAGGAAGTACTGGTTATGCTTATGAAGCTAAAAAATTCTGGCCTTATATTTTGAAATTTAATTTTATACTCCATTCTCCCTCAATTTTTATTTCCGATTCCTCGCTGTGGTCTAGGATGAAAAAATTGTACTACTGTGTCATTATGACTTCATCCTCATAAATTTTTACAGTATCACTTTCCAATAATATCCATCCCTATAGTTGTATAAAATTAATTTAGCACTATTTTTATATAAATTCCATATAACAAGCCAAAAAAGCGAGCCCCACCAGACTCGCTTCCTACTATCTCTCCCCACACAACATCCGAGTTTGCGGGTAAATTTTCCGATAAACCTCATATATGCGTTGATACCTGTCCACATTTTCAGAAATCGGCATTATCGTGTCACCATATGCAACAAAGTTATCCACACATTCATCTAAGTCAGCATACCAGCCCAGTCCTGTGGCAGCTAACATCGCAGCACCTAGACCTGGACCTTGCTCAACTTCAAGCGTCGTCACCGGCATGTTAAAAATGTCAGCTTGCATCTGTAGCCAGACAGCATTTTTCGCTCCACCACCAACTGATACAAGGCGCTGCAATTCATGTTTAGGATCCAACAACATTTGTGAATCCTTCAACGAAAAGGTTATCCCCTCTAACACAGCTCTAGTAAAATGATCCAACGTATGCCGCGCATCGATTCCAATAAAACTACCTCTGATCTGACTGTCAAAGTATGGTGTCCGCTCGCCAACTAGGTACGGTGTAAACAATAAGCCTTCAGCTCCAGCAGCTATCTTCCCCACATTTGCCAGTAACTCAGTAAAACTCTTATCTGGTGCAAACGTATCTCTAAACCAATTCAGGCTATGTCCCGCTGCTAACGTCACACCCATCGAGTAATAATGATCATCTACAGCGTGTGCAAAGAAATGTAACTTACCTTGGTGATCCACAAATTTTGGTTGCGCTCTCAAAAATACTCCTGAAGTTCCAATACTTACCATCCCTACATCATGCTTCAAGATCCCAGCTCCCAGAGCAGCACACGCATTATCCGCACATCCAGCAAACGTCATCACATCATTTTTAAAGCCAAATTCTTGCTTTACCGCTTCACGCAATTTTCCCGTCGCTTCGCTTGATCTGACCAATGGTGGTACCAGCGTTTCTGGTATGCCAAAGTGTTCGAGCACTTCCTTGGACCAGCGCTTATGCTTTAGATCAAGCAACAATGTTCCCGCAGCATCCGAAAAGTCCATCGCTAAATTCCCCGTTAACCACCAGCGCAGATAGTCTTTTGGCAATAAAATATGTTGCGTTTGCTCCCAGATCTGGGGTTCATGTTCTTTGACCCACAGTATTTTTGGCAAGGTAAAGCCTTCTAGGGCAATATTACCTGTGATCTGCTGAAGTTCTGGACCATATGTTTGCATGATCACTTCGCATTGTGCTGTCGTGCGGACATCATTCCACAAGATCGCCGGACGCAATACTTCAAAGTTTTCATCCAATAACACTAAACTGTGCATTTGCCCCGAAAAACTAATACCAGCTAATCCCGCTGTAAAATCAGCCACTTGTTTCTTTAATTTCCTCAATACTTCGCTACAGGCTTTTATCCAAGCTTTTGGATCTTGCTCCGAGTAACCGGCTTTTGGATGGCTCAGCGCGTACTCGCTACTGGCGATCGCTCTGACTTTTCCATTATTATCGACCAAGGTCCCTTTTAATGAGCTGGTTCCGAGGTCTATTCCTAGTACATATGCCATATTTTTTGCTCCCATCATTAAAGATAGTCATTCAACCGATTTTTGACATATTCAATATGACTTGAAGCTAACTTAGGCTCTGGATTTTGCAAAGCGTATTCCGTTAAACTTGCTAGATCCATCTCATCATTCAAGATCTTAGCTCCAAGTTCGGTCTTAAAGCTAGCATAACGCTCCTCTTTTAGTTCCGCAAAGAATCCATCTTCTTTGAGTTTGACTGCATTTTTAAACGCCCGCGCAAAGGTATCCATCCCGGCAATATGCGCCAATAAGAGATCCTCCATCGCAAATGAACTGCGTCTGACCTTTGCATCAAAATTGATCCCGCCAGGTGCAAGCCCACCATTTTCTAGCACTTCAGTCATAGCTAACGTTACATCATAAACATTTGTCGGAAACTCATCAGTATCCCAGCCTAATAGCATGTCCCCTTGATTAGCATCGATCGAGCCCAAGGCATTATAACTCCGGGCAACACTTAATTCATGCTCGAATGTATGACCTGCTAATGTGGCATGATTTGCTTCAAGATTCAATTTAAAGTCTTTTGCTAGATCATATTTTTGTAAAAAGGCCATTGTTGTTGCCGCATCAAAGTCATATTGATGTTTTGAGGGTTCTTTTGGTTTAGGTTCCAATAATAATTGTGGATGATGATCGATCTTCTCACAATAATCTACTGCCATTTTGAAAAAACGTGCGATATTATCTTGCTCGAATTGCATATCGGTATTGAGCAAAGTTTCATAACCTTCACGTCCACCCCAAAAGACGTAGTTTACTCCACCTAATTTTTTTGAGATATCTAGACCTTTCTTTACCTGAGCAGCTGCAATCGCATAAACTTCCGCACTGTTTGTCGAGGCTGCACCGTTGACATAACGTGGATGGGAAAACATATTAGCTGTATTCCACAACAATTTCGTACCCGTTTGTGCCATCTTTTCTTTGATCAAATCGGTGATCTCATCTAAATTAGCAAAAAATTCTGCTAAGGAATTGCCCGCGGGTGCGATATCAACATCATGAAAGCAAAAGTATTCGACATCTAACTTCTCTAACAGTTCAAAGAAGGCATTGACTCGATTCCTTGCTGTTTCCATTGGATCAGCCCCAAACCAAGTCCGTTGATTGACTGAATCACCGAATGGATCAGAGCCATCTTGTGTCATCGTATGCCAATATGCGAGCGAAAAGCGCAAATGTTCCTTCATTGTCTTACCTAAGATCACTTCACTTGGATCATACTGGCGAAACGCAAACATGTTTTCAGTCTGTGGTCCTTCGTATTTGACCTTATCTACTTCAGGAAAATACTTCATCTTCATTCCTCCTCATCATTTTCAAGTTGTGGCTGAGTCACCGCTTTGGCTCCGGCATCCAATAAACGTGTAACGATTTCTGGATCTTCTAAAGCAAAGAACGACTCTAGTACCATTCCTAGATTTAAACCAGTAACTACCCTTATCCGTGGATCACTATTTGATTTTAAAACAGCTACATTAGCCGGAGTTCCCCCTAATAGATCTGCGATGATCACGATCGGCTGCTTTTCAGGGATCGTTTGTAAGATTTTCTCTAATTTAGCAAGCGTCCCCTCGATGCCGTCATCGGCTTGCATTGATACGACTGGATAATCGAGCACATCGCCTAAAATCATCTTGGCTGAATTCAATGTTTCTTTTGCCATAGATCCATGACTCATTAAGATCACTTGATATTTCAACTTCTCACCCCATTACAAAATATCCTTTAAAAATGTCTTCTTATCATCGGGTGTCATGACCGTTGTGATCTCTACACCATCTGCTAGTAACCTTTCAAAAGCAGCCCGTTCCTCTGTTGTTACACTGATATTTGGACGCAATACTGTTGTTTCTTTACGATTAGACATATTACCTACATTGACTGTCTTAAGTTCTAACCCAGCTTCAACAAAGGGTAGGAGATCCACTGGTGATTTAACGATCAACAAAACATTTTGGCCGGCGTATTTATCAGCTTTAATATTATTCAAAGCGGTTTGGGTCGTAATAATCGAAGAGGCGATCCCGGCTGGAACTGCCATGCGCAAAACTTGTTTTTGAATATCGTTATTAGCAACCTCGTCGTTAACGACCATCAAACGGGTCACACCCAGCTTATTGCTCCACATCGTTGCGACTTGTCCATGGATCAAACGATCATCGATCCTGATATTATTAATTCCTTTCATTTCCATGATTTATCCCTCATTTCAAAATTCCTAATGCAGCTAAAATGATCGATACGACCATCACACCCAAGATCAAATAGATCGGCTTAACATCTTTCTTTAACGCCCAATAAACGATACCGACTAAAACAGCCGGGATCAGGCCTGGCATGATCTGATCAAGGATCTCTTGTCCTTTCATCGTCAGCTCACCTTGCTTAAAGGTCAATGCGATGTTAGCTCGTACAACTGACGGTATCAACGCACCTACGACCATCAAGCCCAAGATGGACGTTGATTCAGTCAATAATTTCAAACTCTTTTCGATCGTCGTGATCAATTTCGTTCCTGAAGTATAGCCTGCATTAAAGAGTGGAATACTCAACATCTTTAATGCAACGCTGACTGCGATCCAGATGAAGATACCTGCTGGACTGCCATCCAAAGCCATGTTAGCTGCGATTGCACCAAAGATCGTCCACGGGATCACTACAAACAAACTATCCCCTAAACCAGCAACAGGTCCCATCAACCCGGTTTTGATCGATGTCACTGCTTCTTCAGTATTTCCATCAGCATTTTCTTCCATCGCCACATTTATCCCTAAAATGTAAGGTGCGACCCACGGATTAGTATTGAAAAATTGCAAATGATTCAATACTGCGCTCTGTAAGGCTTCTGGCTTATCTTTATAAGCGACTTTTAAGAAGGGTAATACCGCATAACAGTAGGCTAGCGCTTGCATTTTTTCATAATTAGATGAAACTGAACTTGTGAAAAACCAACGCCATAAAACACTTTTTCTTACTTTATCATTCATCTTCATCCATACCTCCTGCTGTATTTACATTAGCATTTACTTCCTTACTGTTTTTCTTATAAATGATCAAGGCGACCGCAGCCCCGATCAACGCTACACCCAAAAGTGGCATCTTTAAATAAACAGCTAATACAAAGCCGATCAGTAAGTAACTAAAATATTCTTTAGTTGGTAAATAGCGCAGTAACAGTCCAATACCAACTGCAGGTAAAAGTCCCCCAGCCACAGTTAGCCCATTAGTCAACCATTCTGGTGTATGAGCCAAGATCGTGTTGATCAAAGATGGTCCGAAGATGACCGCCAAAGCCACCGGAATACCAGTTGTCGCTGCAGTCAAAAAGACACCAAACATTTGCATCTTAGTGATCATGCTGTAGTTACCTTTTTTAGCACCCTCTTCGGCTTTATTGACCATCCAGATCCCGATCGTATTTCTGATCACATCCAGTTGGACCATGAGCAATGCCACTGGAATACCGATCGAGATCCCCACCGATGCAGCTTGGCCCGTGGTAATAGTGATAAATGTTGCTACCACACTAGCTGTCTGATAATCTGGGATCGAAGCGCCCCCAAAGTTACTGATACCTAGTGAAAGTAATTGCAATGTTCCTCCAATAAATAAACCAGTTGTAACATCACCTAAGATCAATCCCGTTATAAAACCTGCTGTTACTGGTTGATAGGTTCCAAACATCGTTGAATTCTTTTCAAAATTGATGAAAAAACCATATAGTACGATCAACACTAATTGAAAAAGATTAGCTTCCATTTTCGTTTTCCTCCTTGATCACATCAAACAATTGCTCAACAACTTCTTTATGTCCTGCTCTCACAAATAGTGGTATTTGCTCCAAGTTCGCTTCAATCGTTATCTTTTGTCCGCCTAAATATGATTTTTGCGTCCATAGGTCGATCCAGGTCTCATCTGCTGGCAAATACACCTGACGCTGATTTGCCTGATACTCCATGATCGGCGCGACAAGTAAAGTATCACCTAATAGATACGTATTATCGACTTCCCATGCTTTTTTATCAGTAGGAAATTCATAAAATAACGTCCGCATTACTGGATCACCATACTCATGGGCTTGCAGCATCAACTTTTTGAGATATGGCTTCAATGCTTCACGTATCTTTAGATATTTCAATAAGATCTGCTCAACTTCAGTGCCATAAGACCAGATCTCATTTCCTGAACCAGTTACCATTGAGCCACCACCATGATCAGAAAGTGGCTTACTATGCGGTAGACGATCTCCATGCATGCGTAAGATCGGTGAAAAAGTTGCATATTCAAACCAGCGGACCAATAGTTCCCTAAACTTAGGATCATCTGGATGGCCACCATGAAAGCCTCCAATATCTGTAGTCCACCATGGTAGTCCAGCTAACCCAACATTCAAGCCAGTATTTACTTGATTTTTAAACGCTCGAAAACTTGAATCGATGTCTCCTGACCAAAGTAACGCTCCATAGCGCTGCGCCCCAGCCCAACTGCCACGAACTAGTGTCACAACTTGTTCTTTATCTTTTAGTCCATCAAAGACCATCTTTAAATAATCAAGTGGATATAAGTTGCCACAACTAAGATCAGAACCTTTATGATAGCGGTAATTATCAAAGTCATAAACTGCATATCCCGGTTCAGCAACATCTAACCAGAAATATTTGATACCTTTAGCAACATAATTTTTCTCGATCAAATCCCACACATATTCACGAGCTTTAGGATCAGTCATATCAACAAAAACCGTGTTGCCCTGGATTTGCATCGTCAAGCGAACTCCACGATTGACTTTGACTAGAAATCCATTTTCTAAGTAATCCTGGTAGTTTTTAGCATCACTTTGTACCGTTGGCCAGATAGATATCAATGGCTCGACGCCATATTTTTCACGTAACACTTTAATATTTTCTGTTGGTTTAGGCCAATATTCTTCATCAAATCGATATTCCCCTTGTTTAGGCCAATGAAAATAATCGATTGCGATCGTTGAAAGTTGTATTCCACGCTTTGCATAATTTTCAACCACTTCCATGACCTCAGTAAATGTCCGATAGCGGAGTTTACTTTGCCACAAACCTAGTAAGTTATCTGGCATCAACGGAACTTTTCCCGTCACATCACTGTAATTGTGCAAGATTTCTTTTGGCGTATCCCCGACTGTGACCCAGTAATCAATATAATCAGTTTCTTGCATCACCCATTTCGTCAAATTTTTAGCAAAGGTAACTTCACCGATCCCGGGATTATTCCATAAAAAGCCATAGCCCATACTCGAAATATAAAATGGGATCGAAGCTTGTGAATTACGCTGTGCCAATTCAAGTACCGTATTTTTTAAATTTAAAAATGAATGTTGATACTGTCCCATCCCAAATATCTTTTCGGCTGGTTCAGATTCAAAACGTGTCGTTACTTTAAAACTCCCCGTTAAATTAGCACGATATTCCCGTGCTTTAAGCTTTAAAGTAGAATTAAAATCTTTAGTTACCTCAATAGTTCCAGCATCTTCACTACCATCATCGTGTTTCACCGCACGCAAACGAATATACTCTTTTAAAATCACTTCACCTGCTGCGTTATAGAAGGTCAAGCGATCACGATGATCAAGTACTACTCGTAAACTTCCATTTATCAATTCGACCTCATCACCATTTTGGATAACGGTTACATTTTTTTGTTCTGGCTGTGGTAAAAGCGCATTTGATCGTTCATTCCTTTTTTGATCAACAAACGAGCGTACACGTACAGCATTTTCCCCCCAGGCTTCGACCACTAATAACTCGTCATCAAATACCCGAGAAAATGATGCAGATGTTGTTTGGATCACATAAATCATCCCACTTTCTAAATTGGTGTTAATTAGTTTTCCCCCTATGACACTAGTAATCACTTATATGCTATTATTGGTATAATTTGTTAGCACGATAAACTAATTATCCAAAAAAATATCCACTTCCCCCTGTGTGGGTCTTGCTTTTTATTTGTTAGCACGTTAAACTAATTACAAGTAGAATATAACTTGTTTATATTAGATTGTCAAGCGGAAGCGCTATCTTTTTTTATAACTTTTTAGACTCAAGGAAAAACATCATGATATCAAGCAAATACACCATCCGCGAACAAAATGAAGCTCAGATCCTAAATCAGATAATCAAAGAAAAGGAAATTTCAAGGGCTAAATTAAGTCAGGTCACATCACTCAACAAAGCCTCTGTCTCAGCTATCACTAAAAAATTGCTCACCGATCATCTAATCTTAGAAAAGCGTATCGGAGAGCTTAACACTCCTGGACGCAAACCAATCATGCTTACTTTTAACAATAAAGCTGCCCTTGTTATCGGACTGGATCTAGGCTATAACTATATTGATGGGATGCTTTCATTTTTAGATGGAAGTGAGATCCGTCGTTTTCAATTAACTGAAACCACTATCACCAAAGAAAATTTTTTTCATTTGGTAGATTCCGTCATCACAGAACTTATGCCTCAGCTTCCGCAAACTGTATATGGAATAATTGGGATGACTGTTGCTATCCAAGGACAAGTTTTACACGATAAAGTTATTAGTACTGCTTATGATTATTTAGCTGATATCGACCTGATCCAAGAACTTAACGCTAAATTCGATTTCCCTGTAAATGTTGAAAATGAGGCCAATCTCTCTGCACTTGGGGAATACACATTTTCATCACATTTTGAAAATCTAATTTCAGTCAGTTTACACAATAGTATCGGGGCTGGGATCGTTAAAAATGGCAAACTTGAGATCGGCAAAAAAGGCTATGCTGGCCAATTAGGTCATACGATCCTTTTTCCGGATGGACGTAAATGCGGTTGCGGTAATCACGGCTGTCTCAAGCAATATTGTACGACTCAAATTATCTACTCTGAGATCAAGCAAGCTAAAAATTTAGCTAAAGTCAATTCAGATATTATTGCTGAACTTTATCACCAAAATGATGAAACTGTACAAAAAATGCTCGGCGATTACGCCAAATATCTTGCTATTGGGATCAATAACACCATCATGCTCTATGCACCTGAACTAGTCATTTTGAATAGTGCTTTAACTAAAAAGATCCCCGAATTTGTTACAATGATCCAAAATAACCTCAAAAATCAGTTTGCTAAAGAAGTAAATGTTATCAATAGCCCTATCAGTTGGAATCCCGCGATCTACGGAGCCATCGCCTTTTCAATTCAGCGCTTTTTGAACATTGAACAATTAAAATTAGATAGCTTGAAATAACACACTAGCCCCAGATCTATGTCAGTGTAGATCTGGGGCTAGTGTTAAAAATCCGCCTACCATTTTTGTAAGCTACAATCTTTTCAATAAATCTTTTGCAAATTCATGATATTTTTCTCTAGTTGCAACATACTTATCTTTGTTTGCGCTGACTGTCCCTCTATCATCAGGGTCTAACTCCACTTCGGGAATATTCCAAATAGGACATCTATATTTTTGGGCCATAGAAGGGTAAGTATTGTGACTGTACCATACTGCTTTTTCACCTATTGACTCCGTAATTACATTACTTACTTTCTTAGAAAGATTTTCTTTTAGGATCCATTTCTTCGTCTCATCTGGAATCTTCTCAGCAAAGTTTCTATGTGACTTTGCCATCCCTAATTCCTGTTCTGAACATCTTTTAGCATTGTACAAAGTATACCCTAGAAACTTGACATGTTCATTTGGAAATAGAGCTTTTTGCATAGGTGTTAACTTAGAAAAAACTGTCGAATCATAATGAGAATTCCAACATTTTAGTGATTGTCCAATATTTCTAATTCCGTACATTGAAAATAAATCAGGATTAGTTGGCATAAAGAAAGTATCACTTGTAGTCAAAATAGATCTATTAAGTAAGCCTAAGCTTGGAGAAACATCGATCAATACATAATCAAAATCCATTGTCTCAGCGTATCGCTTAGCAATTGTTCTAAATTGTGTTATGGTTCTCACCGATAATGTATCATCAAAATTTCCCCAACGGTCAGCCAATACACTTTCAAATTAACTGAGCGTGATGCGTCCTGGTATCAAATACAAGTTTGGAGATAATTCTTTAGTAGGTGGTAGGTTCAGATAGTCATCAACTCCACTCTCAACGGGCTTTAATAAAAAGTGGGTCGTTCTAGGTTCATTTAATAACTCACTACTGTCATTTGCACTGTCATTAAGTATATTGATTCTTGTTGAGAAGCCTTCTTCAATTATTTTATCTTCTGCACTCCAAATTTTTTGAAGTTCGTCTACTTCTAGTCCATACAGTGATAAATTAGACTGCGGGTCCAAATCGATCATTAGAAATTTGTAACCCTGCTCTGCAAGAGCAGCTGCAGTATGAAATAGTAGTGTAGTTTTTCCTACTCCACCTTTGTTTTGAAACACTGAGATAATTTTCATCTCTAAACCTCCTCACAAAAATTAGTGGCATTATCAACCTTACATCCCCTATGCTATCATTATGCGCATTTAGAAAGAAGTTTTAAAAATTTACTACGTGTAAACAAAAAACAGAATGATTATTGCTTTTAACTCCATACCTTTCATCCTATTCTTAATAGTCTGTCAACACTTTTTATTTACCTATTAAAAAATCGCACAGTTACATGCTGTGCGATACGATATTAATGTGCCATAATTTGATTTTACTTGTCATGTATAACTATTTTAATACTGTTGGGGAGATTCCTATTATCGAGCTCAAAAAGCCCGTAATCAAAAAACCTCCACGCACGGTTCCAAGAATAGGTTCCAGTGTGGAGGGATCGATCTTTTTCATCTATACTCTAACACTTTAGATAACAGATAATCAATCATTTTTGTTCAAAAACCTGTTCCCAATTAGATTGTTTATGCTTAACACGGGAATCTTGTTGCTCTTTTAGCATTCGGTCGATATTCATCAGTAATGTCTCACTATCTAAAGTATCGAAGAACTCTTTTACACTTGCTTCATCAACTTTAAAACTCACTGTCATGCTGATCCATCACTTCCTTAACATAAAACGTGCATTCAACTTGATTTTAATAGAAATACTTTTCGTCTGGTAATCTTTTGCTGGTATGACGGGATTTATCGTCTTTCGTCCGGTGATTTTTCCCAGTATATCAGGCTTTTTCGTCTCTCGTCCGCCTTTTCGTCCGATAGCTTTTACTCCTATTTCTTCCAAGTTAATAAAATTAATATTGCCCAAATATAACTATTTGTACACGTCAAAATTCTTTCTATTTATCAGCGGGTTCTTCAAAATCAACACCCAATAACAATCCTTCCTGTAAAACCTCATTTTTGATGTAGTCCCAGATTTTATTCCTAGTATTGACATCAACATCACTCACATATACATTCATCGCAGCTCCACCATGTGGCTCTTCATACCATTCTAAACATGGAAACTTCTCTTTTAAATTTAAAGGAATCCGTTTAAAAACACATTTTTCAAGAGCAGCATTATATAGTTTAGCTGGAACAAACGAAAATAGCTTTTTATTATCTTTTGAATATTTTCTAGCTGTATATAGTCTAAGTGGAGCAAAGTCAAATTCTTCATCACCATTCTTTGCTTTCCAATTTGGATCATTTTTTGGGATCTCTTTTAGTGGATCTATAGCTAATTTCTTTAATAATTTTTCATCTGTTAAGTCTCTGCTACCATATTCTTCACTACTATCAACAACAAATACTGTATCAATTATCATTTCACCGTTTTTGGCTGACCCAAATATAATGATCGAACCATCTTCCAATATTTTCTTTAACTTTTGTTGCTTACAGTTAGAGTAATACCAGTTCTTACCAAAAACAATAGGATCAGTATTTTGTTCACCCTGTCCATTTGGATATACAGGGGTAAAGATGTTTTTCGGCCATACATCTTTATTTTTTATCTTCTCTTTTTCCTGTTCCTCTTCTGATAAATCTCCCAAATCCACTTGCTCCTCAATATTTAGCTTTGTTTTTTGAAACTTAGTCTTGGCTTCCCATTCGCCCCAAAAAGTTAATTCATCATGAATTTCTTCATTATTTTTATCAATTGCAATTCCCGTTGCCTTCAAAAATTTTCTCGCATGTGGCTTATCTAATTTCTTCCATTCAAGCTCTCTGTGATTTTTATTTCCAGCACCTTGTTGTGATCCAGGGTGAAAAAATTGTACTATTTGTGGCATAGTGTCTTCCTCCTCATAAATTTTTATATTTTCCCAAATTCCCGGCAGAGCTGCTTGGCCGACTTGCCCACAGCTTTGGCCAGCTCGCCTTCGATCGCTTCAGGCAAGATCTCAATGTCATGGGTAATATTTTCTTGTATCTCATTGATATATGAATCGAGTTCAGTCATCCCTTTTTCAAGGAGCGCATTTTTCTTAGCTAGCTTGCTTGGAGCAACAGTTTCCAATATCATCAAACGTTGCACTAATTTTTTGATCTGCTTTAACGCAGTCGCGACCACCGTATGATCATTGGCCAAAGTATCTTTGTACACCAGCTGAGTTTGGGCCTGAAGTGTCATTTGGATAGCTAAAGTGTTCATCACGACCGCCTCCTTTGCTGTAAAAATTCCGCCTCTAATTTATCCTGTTGCCTCCGATCGTCCACACGGTATTCTTTCCATTCAAGCTCTAATTTTTGGCGATTTATTCGATAAGCATCACGCGCAGTTTCGGCTAAGCTTACATGCAACCGTTCCACTTTGGAAAGCTCCTGTGGGGCGGCATCGTTTTGGCGTAAACACTGATAGGTCACATCAGCTATCTCATAATAGAT